>Ga0164313_10000011_pt1 | contig 98580 bp, 79 predicted proteins | sample GuaBasSedimGuay4_FD_113735 | JGI IMG/M metagenome (GOLD analysis project Ga0164313, IMG submission 113735) | Subseafloor sediment microbial communities from Guaymas Basin, Gulf of California, Mexico - Guay4, Core 4569-4, 0-3 cm | ecosystem: Environmental > Aquatic > Marine > Hydrothermal vents...
CGCCTGGAAGAAATCATGCAGAAGACGTTGCCCGAATACGTGAAATTCATGACCCAGCCGGGCCGGACCGATTGGGCGGGGCCGGTTTTTTCTCCGCGTGACGGATCTTCTTCGGCCAACCGGCCGGGCCGGCTGATCAATCTGGAGATCCTGGACCGGACGACGAGCGGCCGCGTGGCTCGGCTTGCGGTGACCACCGAGGCGGGTGTCTACCATGTCCGGGGGGACAGGGTCCGTTGGGTTCTTAAGCCCGCGAGCGGAAACCCGTTCATCCTGCGCAGCGCCCTGTTCGAAGTGGAGTTGGTTCGTGACGGGGAGCGCCTGGTGGAAGTGGCTATCCGGGGCAGGGGGTACGGTCACGGTATAGGCTTGTGCCAGACCGGAGCCCTGGCCATGGCCGAACGGGGTTACAACGTGCGGAAAATCCTGTCCCACTATTATCCGGGGGCCACCCTCGGCGAAGTGGGACGATAATGAAAGACCTGGCCGGTCGGCTCGTGGTGGGGTTGGCGGGTTTTTGGCCCACTGATTTGGAAGCTTCCTGGCTCGTCCAACACCAGCCTGCCGGTGTGATTCTTTTTTCTCGAAATGTCAGCAATTACACGAGCTTAGCGGCTCTTTGCAAGGCTCTGCACGAGATGGTCCCCGGCCTTGAAATCGTGGCCGACCACGAAGGCGGGCCCGTATCCCAGTTGGCCGCGGCCCTGGGCCGACCGCCCTCGAACTGGGGCCTGGGTGTTCTGGATGATGTCGCATTGACCGAGCGCGTATATGCGGAGACCGGCCGTCGCCTGGCAGCCGTGGGAATAGACCGGGTATTGGCTCCGGTGGCCGATGTCCTGACCGAAATGCGAAATCCCGTTATTGGTTCCCGGTCCTTCGGCTCGGACCCGGCCCTGGTGGCCCGGCATACGGTGGCAGCGGTGACGGGGTTGCTGGGTGCGGAGATGTCCGTATGTCTCAAGCACTGGCCCGGGCACGGCGGCAGCAGCGGCGACAGCCATCTGGAGGAAACAGGGGTTGCCGCAGGAGCGGTTCCCATTCCTTTTGAAAGTGGTCTCAACGCCGGTGCGGGCGCGTTGATGGCCGGTCATTTGCTCGTCGGGGATCAGGCGGAACCTGATCATGACGGAGGTGCAAATCATTCCGCGGTTTTTCCGGCTACCCTGAACCCCGGCTTCATGGCGGAATCGAAGACAAAATTGGGGGCCGGGCACGTGGAACACCTCCTGTTTTACGCTGACGACATCACCATGGGCGCTCTGGGTCCGGGTATGAAACGTCTGGGCGTACCGGTTCCGGACGTTCCGGAGTCGGGTCTTTACGATCCGGAAAAGTTGCCGCTCTCCTGGTTTGAAAAATTGGCGGAGGCCGGGTGCGACCGGTTTCTTATCAGGGGGATTCCGTATGCCGCATTCCCGGTTCCCGACGTTCCGGACCGTGGGAAGGGCGGGGTTGGGAGTGAACCACCCCGGGATCTGACCGCGGAGCCCACTTATCCGGCTGGGCCCTATGCCGAAGCCCGGGAACGTCTGTGGGCCGTTGCGGGAGTGGATTTCGCCCAGGAGGACTCCAACCTGTTGTGGCTGGACTATTCTCAGGGGGACCGTTGGGCAGTTGCCGCGGGACAAAATGCCGGGCCCGGTGAAACAGGGACATTGGAAGCGATCCGGGCCGGATTGGAGGGGATGTTCTGTTCCGTCGGTGATGCGCGGGCCCCGAATGCCAACAAAATGGACTGGGCTCGGCTGGTTGTCTCGTCCCACCGGCCGCTGCCGTCCCTGCAGGAACTGGGGCTGGATCCGCCTTCGAGAGGCGTCTGCCTGGCTATGGGTCATCCTTCGCTCAAAATCGCCTTGGAGGCCTGGCTGGGGCCGGGTTGGCGGGTCGGCGCGCTGTATGATATCGCCCGGGAGGACCTGCCTGGGGAAGGAACAAAAATTTGACATGGTTCCAGACTGCCGCTATATTCCGATCTCTTTCAAAACTAGGCGGGGGCGTAGTTCAGTTTGGTTAGAACGCCGGCCTGTCAAGCCGGAGGTCGCGAGTTCAAGTCTCGTCGCTCCCGCCAATTTTTCAACCGCGGCTTATGTCGCGGTTTTTTTTTGTCCACGGATTCCGTTTTTGTCTTCCAGCCCCCAAAGAGGAGTCTCCCATGTACTCATTCGGATCGACTTTGAGGACGCATCTTCTGGCGTTTCTGGCCATCATGGCCCTGCTGGTTGCACTGGTCGGTTGCAACGATGAAAAGGAAGAGACCGTGAGTGACAACCAACCTGCCGCTACCTCAGCCTCATCCTGTGCCTGGGTGGGCAAGGGAGATCTTCCGGTGGTTGCCGACCTGGACGAACGGCTGGCCGGTTACGTTCAGACGGAACTTTCCCCGAACCTGGGGCACCTCGACGCCACCCAGACGCAGGTGCTGGAAAAACTCGTGGCCGCAAGCAAACTGATGAACGAAATCTTTCAGATCCAGGCCACGCCCTGCCGCGATGAACTGTCCGCCAGGATCTCTGAACTTCCCGTCGACCGGCAGGCGGGTGTCGAGCGGTATTTCCGGATTAATGTCGGACCCTGGGACCGCCGCTTTCACCACGAACCCTTTTTCGGGACGTGGCCCCATCCGGAAGGGGCCAACTATTATCCCGGCGATCTGACGGACGGGGAAAAAGCCTTCATCGCTGACAACGCCAACGGGATGGACGGATTGTTCACCATGGTGCGCCGGGACGAAAACGGGGCCCTGAAAGCCGTGCCCTACTCGGTGTTTTTTGCCCCCCAGTTGGAGAAGGCCGCCGCCTTGTTGAACGAGGCCGCGGCTCTGACCGAAAACGCAAGCCTGAAGGCCTTTCTCGAGTCCCGGGCAACTGCTTTCGGTTCCGACGACTATTACGAATCGGACATGCTGTGGATGGATCTGGACAGCGCGGTGGAAATCACCATCGGTCCCTACGAGACTTATGAGGACGGTTTGTTCGGTTACAAGGCGGCTTTTGAATCCTTCGTGACGGTGACCGACCCTGTCGAAAGCGGTCGTCTGGCCAAGTTCAAGGACGAATTGCCCTGGCTGGAATCGCAGCTGCCCATTGGTGACGAGCACAAGAATTTGAACCGGGGATCGGAATCTCCCATCCGCGTCGTCGACGAGGTGTATTCCGCCGGGGATACGCGTGCGGGCATCCAGACCATCGCCTTCAACCTGCCCAACGACGAAAAAGTGCGGGAGGCCAAGGGCAGCAAGAAGGTCCTGCTGCGCAACGTGATGAAAGCCAAATTCGATCAGATCCTCATGCCTATCGCCGAAGTGCTGGTGGCGAATGACCAGTTGGGCGATCTGACGGCCGAGTCCTTTTTCCTGCACACGTTGTGGCATGAAATGAGCCATGGCCTGGGGCCGGGCAAGATCACCGTCGACGGACGGGAAACCGAAGTTCGCCTGGAGCTGAAGGAGACCTACTCCACCCTGGAGGAAGCCAAGGCCGACGCCATGGGCGAGTGGGATATCTTCGTGCTGACCCGCGCGGGCAAAGGCTATTTCCCCGAATCCATCTACCGGGAGCAGTCGGCCACTTACCTGGCAGGGCTCTTCCGTTCGGTCCGGTTCGGGATCGGTGAGGCTCATGGTCAGGCCAACGCGATCCAGTACAATTACCTGATGGAGAAAAAAGCGATTTCGGTTGATGAAACCAGTGGCCGGTTTTCGATCCATATCGAGGTATTCGAAAAAGCCATCGCGGATCTGGTGGGGGAAATCTGCCTGATCCAGGCTGCGGGGGATTACGAAGCCTCGGTCAGATTCATCGAACAGTATGGCGGAATGGTGCCCTCACTTTCCGCGGCCCTGGAAAAACTTTCGGATATTCCCGTGGATGTCGAGCCGGTGTTTTCCAGATACGAAAAATAGGGGCCGGTTGGTTTCTTGAAGCGAAGGGCGGGACCGGGTGGTCCCGCCCTTGATCATTCCTGTTCGGGGAAAACCCTGGACAGCATGGCATGAAGCTTGAGGAAAAGGTCGGGATCCAAGGGAGGCACGGTTTCAAAAAGCTCGTGACCGGGTGTGCCGGGGATGGGGGCCGGGACGGGATTCAACAGGGCGGCTTCCTGGTAGGTGGCCAGAAAACCGGGAACCGAGCGGCTGGCTTCCTTCAGGCGGTCCTTGCCCAGGCGATGGAAAATTACCGCCGACATCCCATAACCGGTTTGGCTGAAGGCGTTCATTGCCGCCAGGTGTTCGGCGAAGAACCGGCCTCTGGTGTTCATGTCGGCCTCGTCGTCGAGCATCTTTCCCAATTGCCGGTTTATCAGCCCGAGGGCTTCCTGGGCCTTCAAAAAGAAGTTTTCCGGGATGAGGTTGACCTTGTACAGGGCAGGGTGATTTTTGTCGAATTCCAGGGAGGCCGCCTGGTCGATCCATCCGATGACACCTTCGTTGACCAGCACCCTGAAGGCCTGGGCCACCGAAAGTTCTCCTTCCAGTTCCATGGGGTTGGTCCCCGGTATGGCCTGGTACCGGCGGTAAAGAAGGGACGCGGAACTACCTATGATCTGGTCCACCGATCCGGCGGCCAGGACTCCGGTGTCCACGAAGAGGTTTCCCTCCAGAATGCGGATTTCGGGCTTGGCCGGCAGGAAGTGGATGGTGATGTCCCCGGGCAGATTTTCCGCGTCGGTCCAATAACGGATCAGTTCATCCATCTCGCATTTGCGGGGTCCGGCCAGTTCGGCCAGACGGGCGTCGATTCGTTCCCGGTTTTGCAGGGAGTAATTGCAGTTGTGCAGATAATCCGTGCGGTCGGGGCTTCTCTTCTGTTCCCCTTTACGGCCCATCTCTTCCCAGAAAACCCCCTCGAGCCATTTGGCGATGCGTTGGGCGGGAGGGGCTTTCTGTTCCAGGCTTTCGCGCCAGAGGGTGAGGGTCGGCAGTTCGGCATAATCATAAAAATCATCCAGAGGCACATTCTCGCCGCCGGCGACCCTGTCGGCGATCACCTTGAAGGCATTCCAGGCTGAGATGTCGGTGGTCAACCGGCAGTTCCCGTTTTCAGCTTCAACGGTGGCATTTTGATTTTCAGCCGGCTCCTTGTCGGCTGAACAGGCGGCCAGGGTCAGGGCCAAAAAAACAAGGACCATTCCGGGCAACACGATGGAACGTGGGGGGGCCACATTGTGGCGGACCTCGTCATGGGTTATCATTCGCAATTCAACAACACTCCTGTGGTGGCAAAGCCTGGGGGACAAAAAGCCCCGATCGGATCAACGACATGCTTCTGGTCAACGAAATATATACCGCAATTTGCGGGGAGTCACGCTTCATCGGGAGGCCCTGCACCCTGGTGAGGTTGTCGGGCTGTCACATCCGCTGCGCCTGGTGCGACTCCGAACACTCCTTCTCCGGAGGGCGGACCATGACCATACCCCAGGTCATGGGATCGGTTCAGGAAAACAGATTCCCCACGGTCCTGGTCACCGGAGGCGAGCCCCTTTTGCAGGGTGAGGTCGTGGATCTGCTGGCGGCCCTGTTGGCCGATGGCCGCACTGTCCTCCTGGAAACAAGCGGGACCCTCGGGCATGATAAACTCGTTCCTTTGGATCAGGTTCCCGTGGGAGTGCGCCGCATCGTGGACATCAAGGCTCCCGGCAGCGGCATAGCGGGCGAACTCATCGACTGGAACGGAATCTCCGGTCTGGGTGCGGGGGATGAAATCAAGATCGTCTGCAGGGACCGGGCGGATTACGAGTGGGCTCGGGAACTGGTGCTGGCGCAGGAGCGGATCCCTTCCGAAACCACGGTCACCTTTTCACCGGTCCAGGGAGACTTGCGCCCATCCGACCTGGCCGAATGGATTCTGGCCGACGGGTTGGATGTCCATTTTTTGATTCAATTGCACCGGGTGGTTTGGCCCGAAATCGAGCGAGGGGTCTGATTTGGCTGCTGCAGCAGATTCGCCTTCCGCAAAGGACGCCCTGAAAATGTCGGCCGTGGTTCTGGTTAGCGGCGGCCTGGATTCGGCGGTATGTCTGGCCGAGGCTGTTCTGGAATTCGATGTCGCCTTGTTGCACATCAACTACGGCCAGCGAACGGAAGAGCGCGAACTTCAGGCTTTTCACGACTTGGGGGACCATTACGGAATTTCGCGACGGCTGGTGGCCGACATCTCCTACCTCAGGGAAATCGGGGGGTCGTCCCTGGTTGACGAGGCCATGGAAGTGGAAACGGGATTACCCACGGGGGAGGGGAAGGTCCCTTCGACCTACGTTCCCTTCCGCAACGCCCACATCCTTTGCGTGGGGGTTTCCTGGGCCGAGGTCATCGGGGCCACCGCGCTGTTCATCGGTGCCGTGGAAGAGGACGGCAGCGGTTATCCCGATTGCCGGGAAGAATTCTACCGCCTGTTCGGCGCGGCGGTGACCGCGGGGACCAAACCCGACACCGACATCACCATCCGCACTCCGCTGATCGAACTGGACAAGGCCGCCATAGTCAAGCGGGGCGTCGACTTGGGCGTTCCCCTGCACCTGACCTGGTCATGCTACACGGATTCCATCGAAGCCTGCGGAGTATGCGAGAGCTGCCGACTGCGCCTGCGCGGGTTTGATGTCGCGGGGATGGAAGACCCTATTCCTTACCGCCGGACGTAGCGAATTTGGAAAAATCATAATCCTGATAGGCGTTGCAGCGGCTGCACAGATTCAGAAGATCACGCCGTCCGTCGTCCAGGGTCGCTCGCATACACTGAGCCGCGTAGCTTTCCCAGATTTCCTCCACCGACTGTCTGTTGACGTTGCCCACGACCGCCCGTTCATGGACGTCCCAGCAGCAAATTGTCGCATTGCCGTTGGTGTAGAAGAACATCTCGTCCAGAACCTTCAAACAGGGCTTGAGAATCACGTCTTCCCGCTTCTGGCCGGTCCAGGGCCACTGGTACATGTGGGTGATCAGGACTTCACTGCAGCGGGGGCCCCAGAAGTCCCTGTAGGCGGCGACTTCATGCTTGTTTTCGGGCACCTCGATCATGCGCAGTTCGGTAAAGACCTTGTCCCGGTACCCGCCTTCGTCCCACAGTTCGAGGAAGCGTTGTGTCCGCTCCATCACCTTGGTGTAGTCGATGCCGATACGGGAAGGCTCGTAGGTTTCGCGGCTCATTCCGTCGATTGAAAAACGCATGATGTCCACGCCGGCTTCCAGCAGGTCCACCGACAGCTTTTCGGTCACCAGTTCGCCGTTGGTGTTGAACTCCACCCGGGCGGTGGGATCATTTTCCTTGATGTAGCGCACGATCTCCGGCATGCGGTTGTCGACGAAGGGTTCGTTGGTCAGAAACGGCCGGTAGGTGATACCCCAGCCGCGGGTATCGTCGACGATTTTCCGCCAGGTTTCGAGGGGCATGCGCGCGGGATCCCGCACGATCTCGTTCTGGGGACAGAAGGGACACTTGGCGTTGCACTTGGTTACGGTCTCCATCTGGATGTATTTGGGCTTCGCGGCGAAAGGCATCTGCCAGCGCGCGCCCTGGCTCCCCTGGGGATGGCTGGTCGTGGAGTTCGTGTTGTCCGCCTGATTCGGTCTCATCTAAATCCTCCGGTCATCGGTTTATCAAAGATTCATGATAGGAAAGGTTCGATCATGTCCAGGCTGCGCTCGGTGGCTCCTCTTTGATCCAGAACCACCTGGCGGGCGGTCGCGCCCAGGGCCTTCAGCCGCTCATCATCACCCAACAGTCCGTCGGCCACCTTGAAGGCTTCCTGCGAGTTTTCAAGGACGAATCCGGCGCCGCGCCGCACCAGCAGACCGGCCTCTTCCGCATTGTGGATCCTGGGCCCGAACAGGACGGGCATGCTGGCCACCGCCGGCTCCATGGTGTTGTGCACCCCGGTGGTAAAGCTGCCGCCGACGTAGGTAAGATGGCCCGCCCGGTAGATCTCCGCCAGCACTCCGATCGAATCGGTGAGAATGACGCGTGCCGGATCATCACCGCCCTGGGGGTCGGCCATGAGGACGGACAGGCGGCGGTGAGGGATTTTTCGGCGGTCCAGGGAGCTTTCCAGGGACTCCAACCGGTCCGTGGAAGGTTCGTGGGGGGTCAGGACAACCCGCAGTTCGGGGTTGGACGCCAGCAGATCGCCCAGGACAGGAATCCACAGTTTTTCATCGGGGGGCCATGTGCTGCCCAGGATAAACAGGCGGCCGCCCAGCTCGCGCAACCGGCCAGCCGTTTCCCCCGCCCGGGCTGCTTCGTACCGGAGAATGACCTGCTCCACGCGGGTATCTCCGGTGACCGAAACCGGGGTGGTGATCCCAAGATCTTCGACAAACCGCTGACGGTCCTCGGGGGTGCAGACCCCCAGGTGGGAAAACCTGTTGAAAACATCGCGAAAAAGGGGTTTGGCCAACGGTCGAAGCCGCGCGCTCCTGGGCTGCAGCGAACCGGCGGCCAGAACCACGGGCACACCCCGGTCCGCGGCGGCGGCCACCTGGTTGGGCCAGCAGTCGAACTTTACGAACACCAGCAGCCGGGGTTGCCACAGATCCATCAGCCGGGCCATGTCCCGGGGATGATCCAGCGGCAGGTAGTCATGCAGATCGGCACACGGGCGTTTTTTCGCGTATTCGAATCCTGATGGTGAATAGTGGGTCACGGCGATGCGTGGCGGGTCGGGCCGTTCCTTCAACGCGGCGATGATGGGTCGGGCCTGTTCATATTCTCCCACGGAAGTGGCGTGGAACCAGACCCCTCCTTTTACCAGGTCGGCGCCCGCGGCGAGTCGGTCCATCAAACCCCGCCTGCCGGCGATGCCCTCGGCCAGTTTGGGAGACAGGGGGCCGGCCAATCCGGCGGCGGCACAAAGGGCGGGACTGAGCCCGCGATAGAGGCGCAGCATGACCCCGGGTTTCCTGGTTGCGGGTCTGGAACCGCCCGGGGACATCATTTTTCCTCCATGGCATTCAAAAGGGCATAGGCCTCGGTGGGGCGGATATCCCGGAGACAGGCAAGGTCGCCCCGGTGGCAGGGACGTTTGCCGTTGCGGGAACAGGGACGGCAATCCAACGGCTTTTCCAATTCCCGGCTTCCGGCCAACACGGGGTAGTATCCGAATTCCCGCACCGTGGGGCCGAAAAAGGCCAGGACCGGTGTTCCGACCGCCTCGGCAACGTGAAGCAGCCCACTGTCGTTGGTGACCAGGCGGCTGCATTCGGACAGAAGAGTGGCGACCTCGACCAGAGATCGGCCCCGGATGATTCGGATCCGTGAATCATTTTGGGCGGCCTGGTCCAGGGGACCACCTGTGAACCATTGGTCCTCGCGGGGTCCAAGGAATATCCGCACTGTGCCGGATTTGTCCTTCAGGTGCATTTGCACCAGATCCAGGAAATATTTTTCGGGCCACCGTTTGGTATCCCATTGGGCTCCGGGCGCCAGGCCCAAAATTTCTTCCGCGGCTTCGCCGGCCTGGTCTGCTGCCAATGAGGCCAAGGGTGGAGTGACCCGGATATCCTCGTCCAGGGCGGGGGCCAGGCCCGCGGTCAGTTCCTCGAACCGGTCGTGCATCGTGCGTTTGAGACTTTCCCGGGCATGTCCTGTGCGCATGAAGGTCAGCCGCGCGGCGGTGTCCTTGGCCAAACGCCTGTCCGGCCGGCGGACCATCATTCCCAGCAAGAGGTGCCCCCGCAAAATATTGTGCGCGTCGATGACCAGGTCCCAGGATGATTGGCGCAACTCGGCGGCCAGTCGCACAATGGCGCCGGGACCGGAGCCCGGCAGGGGAATCACCCGGTGGATGCCGCGCATATTTTCCATCAGGGGCGCGAAGGGTAGTTTTGTTACCAGCGTCACCCGGAATTCCCCCTCGCCGGACCGGTCGGACAGCCGGGCCAGGGCCCAGCCCAGAAGGCACAGGTCGCCCAGGGAGCCGAACCGCACCACCAGGATTTCACGGGGTGTCTCGGGTCTGGTTTGGGAAGTTACGGTGGACATGACATCTTTCGGATCGGTTTTGGTGAGAACACTTCACCAAATATCCCTCAAAAGGCGTTGGGGTAAAAGATATTCCTGCCGGCTCGCGGGCCGGAACAAGGGGATGACCTTGCCGGTAGAGGAGATAAAAGGTAACATCGGCCCGATGATCGGCCTTACCGATGTTGGGCCTGACACGATCACCCCGGCGTGGAGACCCTATTCTTGGACTTTCTCCTACTTCTCATTCTCCTGGGATTGTCCGCCGCGTTTTCCGGTTCGGAAACGGCATTTTTCTCCCTGGGACAGGCGGATCTTGCCCGTGTGGAAAAGGAAGGTTCCCGCGCGGGAAAGCGGGTTCTGGCCCTGCTGCGCCGAACCCATGATCTGCTGTCGGCCCTGTTGATAGGCAATCTTCTGATAAATACCGCCGCCAGCGTGGTGGCGACCAGCCTGTGCCTGCACTGGTTCGGGCCGCGGGGAATCCTGGTGGCGGTTCCGGCCACCACCCTGGCTTTGCTCCTGATGGGTGAAATAACTCCCAAGATGCTGGCCCTGCGCTATCGGCAACGGACGGCGATGTTGGCCCAGGGCCCTTTGCTGGTTTGGTTGAAGGTGACCGGCCCGGCCCTGATCGTCATCGGGGCCATGGTGCGAATCGTGATCCGAATTCTACCCTTCGATCGTACCGGATCCCGAAAATTGACCACCGCCGAACTGAGGTCCGCCTGCGACCTGGCGGTGGAGGATGGGACCCTGACCGAAACCGAGGGCCGGTCCCTGGCCCGGCTTCTCCAACTGGAGGATCTGGAAGTATCCCACATCATGACGCCGAGGACTTCGGTGGTGGCACTGCGCCGTGACATGTCTCTGCGCCAGTTGCTGGCTTTTTCCCGGCGCGCGGGTTTCAACCGTTACCCGGTTTTGGAAACCGACGGCGGTCGCCCGGTGGGGCTCTTTCATCTGAAGGATCTTTTGGCATCCACGCCGGTTCCCGCCCAGCCCCTCATGGAGGATCTGCGGGAGATTCTTTTTGTCCCCGAAAGCAAGGACGTGGCCGCCTTGCTGGCGGATATGCGGGAGGGAAAAACCCACCTTGCGGCCGTGGTGGATGAACACGGCGATTTCACCGGCATCGTGACATTGGCGGACTGTCTCCAGGCCCTCATGGGGCCGGTCGCCGATGTCCAGGATCGAACCCAGGAAATGATTCCCCTGGGCGACGGGCGCTGGATCATCAGTGGTCGGACCGATTTGCGGGAGTTGGAGGAAAACTGCGGCATCAGCCTGCCTGCCAGCCGGGATTACGTGACGGTGGCGGGTTTTTTGATGACCCGCCTGGGCCGGGTCCTGCAGGCGGGGGACAGGGTGACCCTGCCGAATGCCCGACTGTCGGTGCTGGAAATGACGGGCCACCGGGTGGACCGGATCCAGGTGACCCTGCTGGACGATGACCGTGTGGCCGCAAACCTGCGAGGTGGACCATGATCCTCGACGGCGGCGGCTTGTTTGGCCTGGGACCTCTGTGGATGGTTGGCCTGGGTGTGTTCAGCCTCCTGATGAGCGCATTTTTTTCAGGGTCCGAAACCGGTTACATGAGTGTCAGCCGCGTACGCCTGCGCAATCGTCCGGCCTCCGACAGCACCGCTGTCCGGCGGCTGCGGTCCCAGTTGCGCCGCATCGAGGATCCCATTCTGACCTGCCTGATCGGCACCAATCTTTTTAATGTCTTTTTCACTGCCCTGGTCACGGCAGAGTTGTCGGTCCGGTTTGGGGCCCAGGGGAAGTGGCTTGCCCTGGTGGTGGTTTCGATCCTGGTGATTCTTTTCGGTGAGATCCTTCCCAAGGTGTTGTACAGGGAATATCCGGAGCAGCTGACCCTGGCCTCAGCACCCGCCATTTCAGGGGCCATGGGATTGTTGTCGCCTGTCCGTTGGCTGCTGAGAGGGTATACGTCTTTGTGGAGCCGGATCCTTCCGGCGACGGATTCGGGCAGGGAGGACCTGAACCGGCGCAGTTTAGCGGCATTGCTGCTGACCAACTCGGCGCCCAACGAAAACGACCAGCGCTTTGCCGAGGCCGTGCACCGCTTCCTGGAACTCGAGGGGCACCCTCTGTCGAAAAGTATGCGGCCTCTCGACAGCCTGGTGACCGTCGGGCCGGAGGCCACCGTCGCGGAGTGCCTCGCGGTGGCTGCCAGTTCGGGTTTCAGCCGCCTGCCGGTCACCCGGGAGAATGGCCGTGACCTGCAGGGGTATGTTTTGGTGCGTGATCTGCTGTTCCTTTCTCTCGCCGAACATGAACATGTTCTGCCCCGAAAATTCATTCGAACGTTTTTGTTGGTGGACGAACGCATGTCTCCGTATGAACTTTTCGAGGAACTGCGGAGCCAGGGCCGGCAACTGGCCGTGGTCACCGACGCGATCGGGAACCCTTTGGGGATGATTACCCTTGAAGATCTGATTGAAACAGTCATCGGTTCGATTCAGGATGAGTTCGACCCGCCCGCGGGTCCGGAAATGAAAAGAACCCAACCAGCGTGATGTTACGGAAGGAATAACCATGGGTATCAACGGAATGAGCAAACACGATCACATCCTGGCAGGGCTGGTATTCAGCCTGCAGGCCGCGACCATGCAGCAGCTGGGCAAGATCCAGAACCCCATGACCGGGGAAATAGAAAAGGATCTCGACCAGGCCAGGGGTTCCATCGACATCCTGGAAATGCTCAAGGCCAAGTGCCGGACCGAGACGCCCGAGGAATTGCTGCGCATGATCGACAGTGCGGTGATGGACCTGCAGTTGAACTACATGGATGAAATGAAAAAATCAGCTGCCCCGGAAATTGATGAAGAAGGCGAAAAGGAAGCTGCTGCTGGTGAGGAATCCCAGGACGCGGCCGGGGACCAGGGCGGGGATGAGGCGGACGGTTGAGATTTTTTCTGCCGGCATTTTTGATCCTGTTATTCGTCGTCCCGGTCGTCGTCCCAGTCGCCGCCCAGACCGGTGACCAGCCGACCGAATCCAACGATCCGGTGGGGGTCCTCCCTTCCAATCATCAGGATTCCGCCCGGTTGACCCACTTGTCCTCGGCGGTGATGCCCGCGGATGGCCTGTGGAGCGTGGGGTTGGGTGGACGGACCTACAGCACCGTCTATCTGATCGATGGTTTTCTGCAACGGGTAGATCAGAAGGACGTGTTCCTTCAAACGGAAATTGCTCTTTTCCCCTGGTTGAACGTGTGGGGCGAAGTGCCCTGGCGGACGTGGTCCCAGGGCGCCGACTTCATTCCGGAGACCGGTTCCGGCCTGGGAGACGGCCGTTGGCTGGTTAGCCTGGGGCGTCCTCTCAAAAAAGGGTTGCTGCACGTTGCGCTGACCGGCGGCGGCAACATTCCGGTGGGTGACCAGGGCAAGGGCCTGGCCGAGGGAGTATTCTCTCCCCGTGCCGGCGCGGCCATGACCTTCCGGTTCTGGACGGACCGCCAGGTTCCCGAAATGCGTTTGCATCTGAACGCGTGGTACCGGTGGAACAAGGCCGAACAGGATGGGTACGGCATGGGGTCGGCTGGATTTCAACCGTGGCCACCCCGCTACGAGTCGGCCGCGATGGCAGGTGGGGAAGATCGCAACGACGCGATGACCCTGGGTGGCGCCGTGGAATTCCGCAAGGGCACCACGAGCCTGTGGCTGGAATACAGCCAGGAAAGATTCCAGAACAACGGCACCGTTTCCCATAGTGAACAATTACAACTGCTGGGGGCCGGTCTGCGCTGGGGCGTGGTCGAGGGATGGGCTTTGCATGGGAACTACCTGGTCAGTCTGGCCAACGACGACGAGGCGACCGACTGGTGGCCGGCCTACCCCGATTGGCTGATGAGCGTGGCCGGGTCACGGCAGTTTTCCTTCGGGGGCGCGGACCGGGACGGAGACGGAATCGCCGACCGCAAGGATGAATGCCCCGAAGTTCCGGAGGATCTGGACGGATGGCGCGATTCGGACGGTTGCCCGGAGTACGACAACGACATGGACGGCATCCCCGATGTGCGCGACGGCGCCCCCGACGAACCCGAGGACTTCGACGGTTATCAGGATGAAGACGGAGTCCCCGACCGCGACAACGACGGGGATGGCATTCTGGATCACAAGGATCTGTGCCCCGATGATCCGGAGGATTTCGACGGCCACAACGACGATGACGGTTGCCCCGACGACTTCCAGGACACCGATGGTGACGGGGTAGAGGACGACCGCGACAAATGCCCAGACAACCCGGAAGACCTCGACGGCTTCGAGGACGATGACGGCTGCCCGGAATTGGACAACGATCTCGACGGCATACCCGACACTGAAGATGAGTGCCCCGATGAGCCGGAGGATTATGACGGGGATGCGGATAAAGACGGGTGTCCTGAATGATGATTCGGTAGATCTGTCCGGCCCTGCCCCTCGTCTGTCGGGAGAATTGGGAAGGTCCTCGGGCTGGGAGATCTCCACCTATGGGAAGTACGGAACGGGCCCTGCGGAGTATCCCAATTCTCCCGACAGACGAGGGGCAGGGCCGGAAACACCTATCGAACGATCAATCAGGACAACCGCTTCTTTGCTTCCTGCCAGGAAGCCTCCAAAGCATCGATTCCCGCATCCTTCATTTCCACATTTCGGGTCTTGAAGTCTTCCTCTACCAGATGGAAGCGGTCTCGGAAACGGTTGTTGGCCTTGCGGAGGGCCATGTCCGGTTGAATTTTGTGCCATCTTGCCAGGTTGACGATCGAGAAGAGGAGGTCGCCCAGTTCGTGTTCAATGGCCGCGGCATCGCCTTCGGTGACGGCTTCCTCGAACTCGGCCAATTCCTCATCCAGTTTTGCTTGGACCCCCGAGATATCGGGCCAGTCGAAGCCGTGGTCGGCGGCGCCGTCCTGGTAGACGTAGGCCTGGTGCAGGGGGGCCGTGGCGGGGGGCATGTCCTTCAGAACGGATTCCTTGTCGGGGTCGATGCCCTTGGCGATTTTTTCTTCCCTCTTGATCGCGTTCCAGCGCTCCTGGCTTTCCTCGGTGTCGCGCGCTTTGGTGCCGCCGAAAACGTGGGGGTGCCGGCGGATGAGTTTTTCGTTTCCCAGCCGGGCGATGTCATTCATGTCCACCGGGTCGGTTTCACCGAGAATTTTGGTGCAAAAACAGGTCATGAACAACAGGTCGGCCAATTCCTCCTTGGCACCGGGCAGATCGTCGGCCAGGGTGGCCTCGACCAGTTCGGCGGCCTCGTCCATTAGATAGCGGGCAGCGTTATGGAGGGTCTGTTTCTGATCCCAGGGGCACCCGCCGGGCGCGCGCAAAGTGTGGATGGTGGCCAGGAGCTCTTCGAAGTTGCGGAGCATGGAAATCCTTTCCGGACAATCTGGAACCGTGAATCGGGATCAGCCCAAATTAAATCACATTGTCGATACGGCAAACCTCTGTTATTTTCTTCGACTGCCAATTCCCTCAGGGGAAACCGATCTTTCAACTTTAATGATTGCCGGATGGAGCCTGAATAATCGTGACCGAGTGGATCCGCATCAAAGGCGCGCGTCAGCATAATTTGCGCAACGTCGACGTTGATTTTCCCCGCGGGGTGATGACCTCGGTTTCGGGTGTCTCCGGATCGGGTAAATCCTCCCTGGTATTTGATACCCTTTACGCCGAGGGCCAGCGCTGTTACGTGGAATCACTGTCCACCTACGCCCGCCAGTTTTTGGCCCGTCTTCCCAAGCCTGATGTCGACTGGATCGACGGGATCAGCCCCGCCATTGCCATCGAACAGCGCAATGCCGTGACCAGCGGCCGCAGCACCGTGGGCACGGTTACGGAGATCAACGACTACCTGCGGGTCCTGTGGGCCCGGGCCGGCAAGGTGATTTGCCCCGGCTGTGAAACCCCGGTGGACAAGGATACGCCGGAATCGGTGTGGCGTGCCGTACGCAAGGCCCACCCCGCGGGCACCCTGCTGCTGGTCTGTTACCCGCTGCCGTTCACCGAGGCGGGCCCGGCGATCGGTTGGTGGGAGCCGCTGCTGGCCCAGGGTTTCCAGAGGGTCGTCATCGGTGGGGTTGTCGTGAAACTGGACGACCCGGGGCTGGAAAAGCTGTCCCTGCCGGAATCCGGCGGGTCGGTGGACGTGGTGGTGGATCGTCTCAAGCTTGGTCCGAGAATCCGTTCGCGTTTTATCGAGGCAGTCGAACTGGCTTTTGGCCAGTCGGGCGGGTTGGCCTGCCTGCGGGTCCATGACGGCGACTCCCGGGATGAGTTTTCCTCGAGCCTGCGCTGCAACGGCTGCGACCGGACTTTTCCCGAACCCACGCCCCGCCTGTTTTCCTTCAATTCCCCCGAGGGTGCCTGCCAGGCTTGCAACGGTTTCGGGAATCGTCTGGAATTCGACGAAGAAAAAATAATTCCCGATTCGGGGCTGACCGTCCGGGACGGAGTGGTCAAACCCTGGAGCACCGAAAGCTTTTCCCGGGAGTTCACCGGACTGCTGCGGTTTTGCGCCCGGAAGAAGATCCCCTCGGACATACCCTTTCATAAACTGACCCGCAAACAACAGCTGTTGATTCTGGAGGGGCGCGACAAAACCTATCCCGGAATCATTCCCTTTCTGGAGAAGATGCGCCGGGAAATGAAGAAGGGTCATCACCGGTTTTTTACCCGGCGTTACATGGGGGACACGCTGTGTCGGGCCTGTGGCGGCAGCCGGCTGCGGCCGGAGGCCCTGGCGGTCAAGGTGCAAGGGATGGATCTGGGCACCGTGGGCGGGCTTTCGGTGGAAGACTCCCTGGCCAGGATCGAGAAAGTTCGTCTTTCCAAGACCGCGCTGGCGGTGGCCGGCGAAGTCAGGGAAGAGGTTCTTCATCGTCTGCGCTTCCTGAATCGCGTGGGGCTGGGTTACCTGACCCTGGACCGTCTGACCCGGACCCTTTCCGGGGGCGAGGCCCAGCGGATCCATCTGGCCAACGCGTTGGGGGCCAGGCTGGTAGATACCCTGTATGTCCTGGACGAACCCACCTGCGGTCTGCATGCCGGCGACGTGAACCGGCTCATCGAAACCCTCGACGACCTGGTGGCCGGCGGCAATACCGTGGTCGTGGTGGAACACGATCTGGCTGTCCTGAAGGCCGCGGAATACTTTGTGGAACTGGGGCCGGCAGCCGGTTCCAACGGCGGGGAAGTGGTGTATCAGGGGCCCCTGAAGAAATTGCTGGATAGTGCCGATACCCTGACCGCCCGCCACCTGCGGGGGGAGGTTCCCCAGAGGGGGGCGGGGCAGCGGCGCGGCAAGGCCAGTCGCTGGCTGACGGTCAAGGGGGCTCGGCTGCACAACCTCCGGGAAATCGACGTAAAAATTCCCCTGGGACGGTTTGTCGCCCTGACCGGGCTTTCCGGTTCGGGGAAAAGCAGCCTGATGAACGGCTGCCTGTACGATGGGCTGACCGCACGCGTGGCCGGAGGACAGGGCCGGGCCTATCCTTTCACTTCGCTCCACGGAAGTCATGGGGTGGGCAAGGTCATCAGGGTGGACCAGTCGCCCATCGGCAAGACCAGCCGCTCCAACCCGGCGACCTATCTCCAGGTCCTGTCTCCGATCCGCGATCTATTCGCGGGTGTCAAGGAATCCCTGGCCAGGGGATACGCTCCGGGCCGCTTCAGCTTCAACACCGCCGGCGGCCGCTGCTCGAATTGCCAGGGTATGGGTTATCACCGGGTGGAAATGCAGTTCATGGCGGATATCACCGTGCCCTGCGAGGATTGCCGCGGCAGCCGTTTCAATCCCAGTACCCTGGAGATCCGCTACAAGGGACTGAACATCGCCCAGGCCCTGGCAATGACCGTGGACGACGCGCTGAAGTTTTTCGGGGACGTGGCGGCCGTGAGTCAGCGCCTGTGGCTGCTGAAGAAGGTGGGGCTGGGTTACCTTACCCTGGGCCAGCCCGCGCCGACTCTTTCGGGAGGGGAAAGCCAGCGCCTCAAGGTGGCCCGGGAACTGGCGATGCCCTCCGGTAAACACAATCTGTATCTCCTGGACGAACCCACCACCGGGCTCCACGCCGAAGATGTGAGGGCCCTGGTAAAAGTCCTTCACGAACTGGTGGACCGCGATCACTCCGTCCTGGTGATCGAACACAATCTGGACCTCATCTGCCAGGCTGATTGGGTTCTGGATCTCGGGCCCGGGGGCGGGCGGCACGGTGGGGCCGTGGTCGCCCAGGGGTTCCCCGAAGAGGTCGCCAAGGTCACATCTTCCCTGACCGGGTCGTTTCTGGCCCGGAAACTGGCCGGCGAGGTCTGAATTTCCGAGCCCGGTTCCCCCCTCGAGACATCCTTGGCATATCCCTTGCAAATCGGACAGAAGATTTGATGCTGGATTTGGCTGGCTTTTTTAAGTCTGTTGAAAACAGTAGCTTAGGGATTTCGTGCTGAGCTTCGGGGATGTATCGAGGGGAAAATCTTGCCAGCTGTTGTCAAAATCAATGACCAGAAGGTATCCGATTCCGGGAAAACCAGCCTGCCGGAATCCGTCCGCGCGGTGACCCATGATCTCCGAACTCCTTTGACCTCGGTAAAATCCAGCCTCAACCTGGTTTTGAGGGGCGAAGCGGGGCAGATCACCCCTGACCAGCGGCATTTTCTGGACATGGCCATGCGCAACATCGACCGCTTGGACCGGATGATCGCCGGAATGCTGACGGCGGCCCGTTCCCGAGACAAAGCTCTTGAGGTCAAATGCCGGGAAGTGGACCTGGGGCCGATCCTGAAAGATGCAGCGGAATCCCACAGGGTGACGGCAAGCAACCGGGGGCTGGAAATAGATGATTCCGGCCTGCCGGACAGTTTTTGTGCCCAGGTGGACCCCGATCTGGTGGTCCGCATGCTGGACAACGTCGTGGGCAACGCCCTGAAGTACACCAAGCGGGGTGGGCTGGTACGGGTCTGGCTGGAAACGGGGTGCGCGCGTCCGCGGAGCATGGCCGGAAGGCTGGCCAGGCACTGCGGTCTTCAATTGGCCACCTTCAATATTATCGTCGAAGACAACGGTCCCGGGGTGAGCGCCTCGGTTCAAAGCCGGATCTTCGAGCCGTTCAACCGGGGATCAGGCCATGATCGCAACGGTCCCGGCGGATCAGGACTGGGCCTTTCCATTACCAAGCGGCTGGCCGAATCCCAAGGCGGTACGGTCCGTCTGATCAGCCTTCCCGGCCGGGGAACCACGGTCTGGATCAAGCTGCCCCGAAATGTCGCCTCGGGACGCTTTCAGCAAACAGTGGACCAACTGGAGGCGGCTCTGGCCTGCAGTTCAAAGAACGATGTCCGGCCGCTGCTCGGGGTCCTCGACTTGCGTCAGGGTCCGGGGGGCCGGCCTTTGGGCAGTTCATGCGCCGAAGAATTTTTCGCCTGCGAACGGTCAGGCGGCACCCGGGGGTGGGAAACGGTTCCGGGCTTGTGGGTTACCCCCGTCATGGACCCGGTCAACTGGAGCCGCCGCTGGACCCTTTTCGCCGCCCGCAAAGGGGGGGGGCTGGAGACGAGCCGGTGGGAATACCTGACATTCGACAATCCGGAAGAAGGAACCGTTACCAGACGTTTTGGGGAACAACGGGAAACAATGGTCAACCCCGCGGATGCCAGGCCGAAGATAGTTTTAGACATGATCAATCGGCACACTACCGATAAATCGGAGGATGGATGATGGAGCGCGCTTTACGGATTCTCATCGTGGATGATGAACCGGATATCCTGGAAACCCTCGAATACAGCCTTTCAAACAGGGGCTACGAAGTGGCCACCGCCCTGGACGGCCTCGAGGGCCTCGACAAGGCCAAGCGCTTTCCCCCGGATTTCATGATTCTGGACGTCATGCTTCCCGGCTGCAACGGCTACGAAGTCAGCCGTATGCTCAAGGAATGGATGGAGAACGATCCCGAGGCCAAGCCTTTTCCCATCATGCTTCTGACGGCCAGGAAGGTGGACTCCCATGATCGGGAGAAATTCATCGCCACCTGGTCCCGGGCCGATGCCTGTCTCTACAAACCCTTTGAGCTCGATGACGTCGTCAATACCATTTCCGAATTGGCCTCCAATACCGCCAGTTGAAAAATCCCACGGGCGGCTTGACAATCGATTCCCTGCGGTGTTTTATTCCCTTCCCGCTGCAAGCGGATACAGTTTGGTGCCTGGGTAGCTCAGTTGGTAGAGCACATGACTGAAAATCATGGTGTCGGTGGTTCGATTCCGCCCCCAGGCACCACTGTTAACCTGGATTTCCCGGAGCTGGTGTAGCTCAGCTGGTAGAGCAGCTCACTCGTAATGAGCAGGTCTGCGGTTCGACTCCGCACACCAGCTCCATGTCAAAAACTCAGCTTTTTCCAAATGATGCATCGGAAACCTGCGGTCGTGCGGGTTTTTTTGTGCTTTATTGTGGGCGGGCTGGAAGCTAGGATAGCCAACTGGAACAGCAACCCTGCCTACCGCCGGAAAGGATTTCCCCATGCCCCTGCGCGTCAGTATTTCCGGGATCCGCGGAGTGATCGGAGACGGATTGGACGCCGTCACGGTGGCCCGCTGGACTTCCGCCCTCGGGGCCTGGCTGCCTCCCGGGCCCGTGGTTGTCGGCCGGGACACCCGGATCAGCGGTCCCATGGTCCTGGATGCCGTCTCGGCGGCTCTCACCTCCACCGGACACGATGTATGGGATATCGGCCTGGCCACCACGCCCACTACCGAAATCGCGGTGCAGGAATCCGATGCCGTCGGTGGTGTGATCATTACCGCCAGCCACAATCCCCAACAGTGGAACGCCCTGAAATTCCTTTCCGGAGGAGGCCTGTTCCTGACGGCGGCCGAAAACCGCGAACTGCGCCAGCGGTACGAGGACGAGTCGGGTCACGTGGCGTTCGACAAACTCGGGACGGTGAGCCATCGAACCGGGGCTGATCAGCAGCACCTGGACGCCATCTGCGACGTTCCCTGGCTGGATGTGGACCAAATCCGCAGCCGGAACCTTCACGCGGTGGTGGACGCGGTGGAGGGCGCCGGCGGAATCATCGTGCCCGCGTTGCTGGAAACAATGGGAGTCCGTTGCACGCCCCTGTTCTGCGAAATGACCGGCCGGTTTCCCCATGATCCCGAACCTACTCCTGCCCACCTCGGAGATTTGTGCGCCACCGTGCGGTCCCAGGGGGCGGATCTCGGTTTTGCCGTCGACCCGGACGTGGACCGCCTGGCCCTGGTCGATGGAAACGGGCGGGCCCTGAGCGAGGAAATGACCCTGGCGATCGCCGCTGATTTCCTTCTGGGCAAAACACCCGGCCCCATGGCCGTCAATTTGTCCACGACCGGTCTTATCGAAAAGGTCGCCGCGGGCCATGGCCAAACGGTGCACCGTTCCCCGGTGGGGGAGGCCAACGTGGTCGAGGCCATTCTTGCCCACGACTGTATCCTGGGCGGCGAAGGTAACGGAGGGGTCATCTATCCGACCATCCATGCCGGCCGCGATGCCCTGGTGGGCATTGCGATGGTGCTGCAGGCGGTGGCCGAAAGCGGCCGCACCCTGGCCGAAATGGCCGACGCCTTGCCACCGGTTTTCATGGTCAAGACCAAGGTCGCCAGCGAAGAGCTGCCCGCCGGGGACGATCTTGCCCGCCTGCTGGCCGGTTTGGGTGAGGGCCGCATCGATGACAGGGACGGCCTGAAATGGATAGGGGAAGACGCCTGGGTGCATGTGCGCCCCTCGAACACCGAACCGGTGGTGCGCATCATCGCTGAAGCTAAAGACGAAGCCTCAGCCGTCGAACTCATCAACAGGGTCAAAGAAGGCCCCTGACCCGACATCACGATCCGACGGTGACTTTTTGCCCGTTCGGGTTTATCATGGGTCGGAAATTTTGACTTATTGCGTGAAGCATGGTTTGCGCCGGAAATACGTCTGAAATTACGGAGGATTTGCCGATGTGCGGAATAGTTGGAGTGGTGGGCAGCCCGGACGCTGCGTCGATCCTGCTCGAAGGTCTCAAACGACTGGAATACAGGGGATATGATAGCGCGGGTCTGGTCATCATGACTCCCGAAGGCCAGCACGTGGTCAAGGAGAAGGGCAAGATCGTCAACCTGGAGGCCGCCCTCAAATGGGACGACCTCAAGGGAACCTGCGGGATCGGCCACACCCGCTGGGCCACCCACGGCCCTCCCACCAAAATCAACGCCCATCCCCATGTTTCCGGAAAGGTTGCCCTGGTCCACAACGGCATCATCGAAAACCACGCCGCTTTGAAGGTCCAGTTGACCAACAAGGGACATGAATTCGAATCCCAGACCGACACCGAGGTCCTGGCCCACCTGATCGAGGATTTCTACGACGGAGATCTGGTCAGGGCCGTGCAGTTGGCCCTGGGTGTTGTCGAAGGCGCGTACGGGATCGCGGTCACCCATCTGGACGAACCTGATCTGATCATCGGCGCGCGCAAGGGCAGCCCCCTGGTGGTGGGTGTCGGCGACGGCGTGAACTACCTGGCCAGCGACGTGGCCGCGGTCATGGGTCATACCCGTCAGGTCATTTACCTCGACGACGGTGAGATGGTGACCCTGCGGCCCGAAGGCGTGCACACCACCACGGTCAACAACGAGGAGATCACCAAGGAGATCCAGGAAATTACCTGGGATCTGGGCCAGATCCAAAAGGGCGGTTACGAACACTTCATGCTCAAGGAGATCTTCGAGCAGCCCCAGACCATTCGCGATTCTTTCCGCGGGCGCATCCTGCCCGAAGCCGGGGACGTGAAGCTTGGTGGGATCGAACTGACCGACTGGGAACTGCGCAACATCCGGCGGATCATCATCCTGGCCTGCGGGACTTCGTGGCACGCGGGCCTCGTGGGCGAATACCTGCTCGAGGAATACGCCCACATTCCCGTGGAAGTGGAGTACGCGTCGGAGTTCCGTTACCGTTCGCCGATCATCGAACCGGGAACCCTGTGCCTGGTGATCAGCCAGAGCGGTGAGACCATCGATACCCTCGAGGCCATGCGCGAGGCTAAGCGCAAGGGGGCCAAAGTACTGGGTATTACCAACACCGTGGGCTCGACCATCGCCCGCGAAAGCGAGTGCGGGGTCTATATCCACGCCGGTCCTGAAATCGGTGTCGCTTCGACCAAGGCTTTTACCAGCCAGGTCACGATCCTGGCGCTGATGGCCATCCTGTTCGGCCGGCGCACCCACCTGAGCGCCGACCGGGGCACCCAGATGCTGAATGAACTGGTGAAGCTGCCGGAACTGGTGCAGAAGGTGCTGGACCAGTCCGACGCCATCAAAAAAATCGCCGAGGTCTACGCGGGTCACAAGAATTGCCTGTACCTCGGGCGCGGGGTGAACTTTCCCATCGCCCTGGAAGGTGCTTTGAAGCTGAAGGAAATCAGCTACATCCACGCCGAGGGTTATCCCGCGGCGGAGATGAAGCACGGTCCCATCGCGCTGATCGATCCGGATATGCCGGTGGTCGTGATCGCGACGAAGGACGGCAGCTACGACAAGATCGTCGGCAACGTGCAGGAAGTGCGGGCGCGCGACGGCAAGATTATTTCCATCGTGACCGAGGGTGATACGGAAATCGCTGACCTCAGCGATCACGTGATCACCATTCCCGAGACGATGAACTTCTGGACGCCGCTCCTTTCCGTGATTCCCCTGCAGCTTTTTGCGTACCATATAGCCGTAATCCGTGGGGAGGACGTGGACCAACCCAGGAATTTGGCCAAGGCGGTTACTGTGGAGTGATCGTCGTTTGATTCGAACTGCGGGACAAAAGGCCGTGACATCGTGTCACGGCCTTTTTCGGTTCCGGGACCCTCCGCCATCCATGGCTCCGGGCCCCTCCACACGCCCGCAGTTCGAACCAAACGACGATCACTACGTGCAACACCCTTGGTCAAAATGGATTGGTCACGGCCGGTCCGCTGATATATGCTACATCCGCACTGACATGAAATTTTACAGGAACGGGAGTGGTTATGGGACGCACGATCATCAAGACGGATAAGGCGCCAGCGGCCATTGGGCCTTATAGCCAGGCCAACGCGGCGGGGGGATTCTTGTTTACGGCGGGGCAGATTCCGCTGGACCCGGAGACCATGGAAATTGTGGGGGAGACGGCGGCCGAACAGGCGCGTTTGGCCCTGACCAACGCCAGAAATGTGGTTGAAGCGGGGGGGCTGACCCTGGACAACGTGCTCAAGGTCACGGTCTTTATCCGGGACATGGGCGAGTTCGCCGCCATCAACGAGGTCTACCAGACCTTCTTCAGCGGGGAACCTCCTGCGCGGTCGGTGGTTGAAGTGTCCGGGCTGCCGAAAGATGTGCTGGTTGAAGTGGAAATGATTGCTTATGGTTGATTCACGGCGGCCGGGACGACCTTTACGGAGGCGGCTGCCTTGAAAATCGAGACAGGCGGGAATGAGTGTGGTCTGGTGACTGCCGGGGACTTCAAATCCTTCTGTCGGGCGCGTTTACCGTCCGAGGTGGGTTCGATTCCCACACATTCCCGCCACTTTTTTTGTTTTCCCGACTTTTTATCCGGAGAATGACATGAGTCGCCTGCTTGTGATCGCCAACCCTTTTTCGGGCAACGCCCGTAAGCGGACCGATCTCGGCACCGTGGCCGAACGCCTGCAGGATATGGGACACCAGGTCGAGGTTCACCTGACCACGGGCCCGCTGGACGCCACGCTCCAGGCCGACCGGGCCGCGGGCAAATGCGATCTGGTGGTGGCCGTCGGCGGAGATGGAACCGTCCACGAGGTGGCCACGGGTCTGGCGGGAACCGGCTGTCCGATGGCGGTGCTGCCTTCGGGCAGCGGCAACGATTTTGCGGTCGGAATCGGGTGCCCCACCATGGAAATGGGACTGGCCGCCATTGCTTCGGGACAAGAGCGCGCCCTGGATGTCTGCGCCCTGGACGGTGAAAAGTTCGTCAACTCCCTGGGGCTTCTGGCCAGCGGGCTGGTATCCGGGGGGGCCTCACACATGTGGCGCTGGTTGGGCGGGGCCCGGTACACTCTGGCGGCCGTGGCGACCCTGATGAAATACCGGGGGCAGGATGTGGTCTGGGAGGTAGGCCGGGGTGATGGCGGTACGGAGGAGATATCCGGCCGTTTCTTTTTTGCCGAAGTCTGCAACGGTCCCCTGACCGGGGGCGGATTCCGGTTTGCGCCGGACGCGAAATTCGACGACGGCCTGATGGACGCCTGCCTGATCCGTCCGATGGGTCCGTTGGCCGGATTGAAACTGTTGCCCGCCGCCTCGAGTGGAAAACGAATCGAACACGGGGCTGTCAGCGTCGTCCGTTGCCGGAGCCTGGCTTTTACCTGTGCTCAACCCGTGGCGGTCCATCTGGACGGCGAGCCCAAGGTCATTCCGGCTGGCCGCCATCTGATCGAAATCCTGGCGGAAAAACTGATCGTACGCATGGGGATAAACGCAGGATGACACTTTTCACCCCAGAAAATACGCGACTCCTCCGAGGCCTTCCCTGCCTGGTGATTCCGCTTCTGTTCCTGGGGATCGCCACCTCGTTCGCGGTGGCTCCGGCAGCGGGGCAAACCATGGCTGATATTCCCGACACGGTGGCCGGGGTTGTTCTTCCGGAGGAGATTCCCCAACCCGCGCCCGGCGCCCTGGAAATAGAAGAAGTAGACCTGTGGTCCACCGGCGTCAATCCCACCGGCGCGGTGCTCGCGACCCCTCTTTTTCCGGGATGGGGCCAACTGTACTCCGACAATTCCTGGAAGGCGGCCCTGGCTTACGGTGCCGAAATGTACTTCTGGACCAATATTCTGAGCCGGGACCGGCAGGCTGTGCGGGCGAGGGACCTGGCCAACACCTTTCCGGCGGACGATCCCAATCACATCCGTTACAACGCCATCGCCGAAGAGAGCTGGGAACAGATGCGGGATTTCGCCTGGTGGTCCGGCGGCGTGCTGCTGATCATCGCGCTGGATGCCTACGTGGGCGCCCATCTGTTCAATTTCGATAATGACCCCATTCCGGTACCTGACCGTTGGGACGATACCTTTGGTCCGGTGGGTGAAAGTGTCGGAATCAGTGATCCCGGACCGACGATGGTGGTTTTCCAGTGGCGAAAGAAGTTCTGAGCCCTATCTTTGAGGGCTGTTCTCAGAATTTGAGAGGATCCCTGTCCCATTACCGGAGATGATAAGAAGCAGTATGGCCTTCAATCGGGAAAAAACGCGCAATTTTTGCATCATAGCCCATATCGACCACGGGAAAAGTACCCTGGCCGATCGGCTGCTTGAACATACCGGAACCCTCGTCGGCAAGGCCATGCAGGAGCAGGTCCTCGATTCCATGGATCTGGAGCGTGAACGCGGGATAACCATCAAGAGCCATCCCATCCGCATGGGTTACACCGACCCCAAAGGTGAGGCCTGGACCCTGAACCTGATCGACACTCCGGGCCACGTCGATTTCCACTACGAAGTCAGCCGCAGCCTGGCTGCCTGCGAGGGCGCGCTGCTGGTGGTGGACGCCGTGCAGGGTGTCCAGGCCCAGACCATCAACAACATGTATCTGGCCCTCGAGCATGACCTGACCATCATGCCGGTCATCAACAAGATCGATCTGCCCGCCGCCCGGGTGGAATACGTCATGGAGCAGTTCATCGATCTGCTGGGCTGTGATCCCGATGAAATCATCCTGGTGAGCGCCAAGACCGGTGAGGGTGTGGACAAACTTCTCGACGCCATTGTCGCCCAGGTGCCGGCGCCGTCCGGTGATCCCGCTGCCCAACCCCAGGCCCTGATTTTCGATTCCATCTTTGACCCCTACGTGGGTGCCGTCGCCTATGTCCGCATGTTCGCCGGGACCATAAAAAAAGGTGAAAAAATCAGGCTCTTCGGCAACGACAAGCAGTTCGAGGTGGGGGACATCGGTTGGTTCCGGCTGGACAGGATTTCCCAGCCATCACTGACCGCGGGAGAAGTGGGCTACATCGCCACCGGGGCAAAGGATGTTCGCGATGTCCGGGTGGGGGACACGATCTCACTGGCCGAAAATTCCTGCGACGAGGCACTGCCCGGTTATACGGAAGCCAAGCCGATGGTCTTTTCGGGAATGTATCCCACGGACAACGACCAGTACGACGAACTGTTCGAGGCCCTGCAGAAACTCCAGATGAACGACGCTTCCCTGACCTGGGAAAAGGAAACATCGGCCGCCCTTGGTTTTGGATTCCGTTGCGGGTTCCTTGGCCTGCTTCACATGGAGATCATCCAGGAGAGGCTGGAGCGTGAGTACGGGCTGAACCTGATCGCGACGTTGCCCAACGTGGAATACGAGGTTCTGCTCCGCGACGAAACGGTCGTGCTTTGCGAAAACCCCGCCCTGCTTCCGGATCCTAAATACATCGCGGAGATACGTGAACCAATCGTTCGGGCATCGGTCATCACACCCAAGGAATACGTGGGGCCGGTGATCCAGATCTCCCTGGAACGGCGCGGTATCCAGACCAAGATGGAATACCTGGACACCGAACGGGTGAACATTGAATTCGATCTGCCGCTGAACGAACTGGTGGTGGATTATTACGACAAGCTCAAGTCCGTTACGCGCGGCTACGCTTCCCTGGATTACGAATATCTCCAGCATCGCAAGGATGATCTCATCCGCCTCGACATCCTGATCAACGGGGACGAGGTCGATGCCCTGACCTGCATCGTTCACCGGGACAACGCCTACAACTGGGGCTTGAAACTCTGTCAGAAACTGAAAGAACTCATTCCCCGTCAGATGTTTGCCGTGGCCATCCAGGCTGCCGTGGGAACACGGGTCCTGGCGCGCACTTCGGTCAAGGCATTCCGCAAGAACGTGACAGCCAAGTGTTACGGGGGCGATATTTCAAGAAAGCGCAAGTTGCTCGAGAAGCAAAAAGAAGGCAAGAAGCGCATGAAACAGGTAGGTTCGGTAGAAATACCCCAGGAGGCCTTCCTGGCCGTGCTCAAGGTCGAGCGCTGAGAGAACCCGATATCCCGACACCGATCAGCATGGAGTGGAAATGACCAAGAAATCCAAGAGACGCCAGCAGAACCAGAGCCCCGAAACCGCCCAGGGCACCGGAAAGGCCAAGGCGCCCCGGTCCCTGAAGGTTACGGTTCTCGAATACGCCAAAGCCATCGGCACGGCTCTGCTGATCGCCTTGATCCTGCGGCAGTTCCTGTTCCAGGCCTTCCGCATTCCCACCGGTTCCATGCTCGACACCCTGCAGATCGGTGATTTCCTGTTCGTGAACAAGTTCCTGTACGGGGCGAAGACCCCGGAAAGGATCAGGATCGGCAAAACCACCCTGATCGACGGCCTTCCGGTATTGAAACTGCCCGCCATCCGCGAACCGCGCCAGGGCGACATCATCGTTTTCGAATATCCCAACGACCGGAACCTGGACTACATCAAGCGGTGCGTGGCCGTGGCCGGTGACACGATCCTGGTGGAGAACGGTATCCTGACGGTCAACGGGGACATCTACGAATCGAACTTCGGCGATCTCGACGGTGATCATTCGTGTGTGCCTTCCTGGACCGATCCCGAAAACTGTCCCGGCCCGAGGACCCGGCACGACCAGTCGGCTTTTGTCCGCAACAAACGCAACCACTCGTGGCCCTGGGCCGGTATGCAGAAAACATACGTCGTTCCCGAAGGCCATATTTTTATGATGGGCGACAACCGGTACAACAGCATGGACAGCCGGTACTGGGGTGCTCTCGACACCAAACTCATCAAGGGCAAGGCCCTGTTCATCTACTGGTCCTGGAACGGGGAAAGGCATCTGCCCCGGTTGAACAGGATCGGGGATTTGATCCGTTAGATCGAACCAATCAGGACCGACCCCTAGCGGAGCCGTCATGGGACTCTACATTCACGTGCCATTCTGCGGGTCGTTCTGTTCCTATTGCCATTTTGCCAGAACCGCCGATCACGGACCGGAAATTCGCGCCCGGTACGTGGAGACGGTGCTAGCGGAATTCGAGCTGCGGCGCAGTAGATGCACAATCCTGGGGTCGGGGCGGCGCCTTCTCGAGACCTGCTATCTGGGCGGGGGCACTCCCTCGGAACTGGAACCCGAACTCATGGCCCGCCTGCTCGCCGGAACGGTGGGCCGCCTCGGGCTTGCACCGGATTTTGAACTGACCGCCGAGGCAAATCCGGAAACCCTGACCGAGGTTACGGCCCGGTCCTGGTTCGAACTGGGAATATCCCGGGTGAGTCTGGGAGTGCAAAGCCTGGACCCCGGGGTTTTGAAATTATTGGGTCGAGCCTGCGACCCGGCCACCGCCCGGGAAGGGCTGAAAAGGGCCTGCCGAATTTTCCCCCGTGTTTCGGCGGACTGGATCATTGGTCCGGGACTGGAGAGGGAGGCTCTCCTGGCGGAACTGACCGAAGCTGCGGATCTGGGCGTGGTACATTTTTCGGTCTACATTCTTGAGCTTCATGCCGGGACCCGACTGGCTTCCCTGGCCGATCAGGGAGTCTGGTCTCCGGCGTCGGACAGGGAAACCGAACAGCTATACCTGGCCGTGATCGAGCATTTGGCCGCTCTGGGTGTCCCACAATACGAGGTGGCCAACTTCGCCCGGCCGGGAGCCGAATCCCGGCATAACCGAAACTATTGGCTCGGGCGTCCCTGGTTGGGATTGGGGCCCGCCGCCCACGGTTTTTGGGGACGGCGGCGCTACGCGAATTTCGACAGTCTCGCTGATTGGCGGGCCGCCGTGGAGGAAGGCCGCCTGCCCGAGGCGGAGGTCGATCCCCTGGACCGGTCGGCCCGGCGTCTGGAACGGCTGATCCTGGCTCTGCGCACCCGAAGGGGAGTTCCCCTGGAATTGTTGCCCCGAAGGGGCTGGGACACCGAACAGGGCTTACGGGAGGGTTTGTGGGAGGTTCGGGAGGGCCGCCTGGTCCTGACGGGTCGGGGTTTCCTGCGGATTGATTCCATAGAGGAACGCCTGGCCGGGTTGACACCCTGAAATCCCAATGATTACCTTGGGCGCGGCAACGTGCCGCAGTCGACGTTTTAATGACATTTTTCAGGGGAGAGGCATGGACAAAATCGAACGTGGACCCAGCCTGCCTTCCCGGTCGCTGGACATCCTTGAGGCCATCGTACGTCTGAATATCGAAACCGGCCGGGCAGTCAGCTCCGGCCTGGTGGAGCGGTATATGCAGCGGAGGGTGTCGTCGGCCACGATCCGTTCGGTCATGAAATCCCTGGAGGCCGGTGGGTACCTCGAACAGCCCCATACCTCGGCCGGCCGTTTGCCCACCGATGCGGGTTTCAGGGTGTTCGTGGACAAGCTGTTGGCGGGGTGGCCCCTGGAACGCCATGAAACACCGGCCAACCTGCGCCGCCTGGCTGACCAGGGCCTTTCCCAGGGCATCGGCACCCAGGGCCGGTTCAAAGCCCTGGCCCAGTTGCTGAGCCGTTTGACGGACAACGTCAGTATCATCGTGGGCCCGACCCTGAAAGCGGTCCGGGTGGTCCGGGTGGAATTCTATCCGCGCTCGGTGCGCCGGGTTTTGATGGTGGTCATCCTGGAAAACGCGGAAGTCAGGACCGGTCTGGTGGATTTGCCCGAGGACACCGCCGAACCGGTGGTGGAAGAGGCCGCGCGCCTGCTGTCCGCAAGGATCCAGGGCCGGTCCGTGTGTGACATCCGCAAGGGGAATCTGGGGACCGTGGATCTGGTCGGGACTCCCGCTTCCCGTTGCGCTGCCGCCCTTGCCCGGCGGGGCCGTGAACTGTTCCGGGATTCCGACGATGTAGGCATCGAACTGGAAGGTGTGGGACATATTCTGGAGGAACCGGAATTCCACGATCCCGAACCCCTGAAAGCGCTGATCCGGTTCATGGAATCGCCCCTGCAGATCAGGGAATCGCTGGACCGCCTGGATTCCATTTCATCGGACGGATTCAGGGTCTGGATCGGGAGGGAAAATCCCGTGGGGGAACTGCGCCGCTTTTCCCTTTTGACCAGGCGGTATGACCTGGATGGCAGACCGGGCCTGCTGGCTGTGCTCGGGCCACGGAGGATGTCCTATCAACGGGTATTTCACGGAATGGAAATCCTGCGCCGGGTTATTGTTGAAACCCAGGAATCCATCTCGAATTCAATCCAATAATTTTCAAGAGCTGTGAAGGAAGATGGCAATGACCGACCCTCGAGACAACGGAACTGATCCCCGACCGGATGAACAGACCGCGGAGGAAACCGTGGCGCCGGACAAGGTGACGGATGAGCAGGAAAATGAAAATGCGGCGGCCGATGACCCGGTTGACGTGGAATCTGAGGAGCCCGTCGAGTTATCGGATGAGGAGATCCTGCGCGGCGAACGCGATGCCTTTGAACAGAAATGGCTGCGTGTGGTGGCGGAGTTGGACAACGTCCGCAAGAGGTCGCGCCGGGAAGTCCTGGAAACCAGACGTTTTTCCCAGGCGGAAATCCTGCGCTCCCTGCTGGATGTTCAGGACAATTTTGAAAGGGCCTTGCAATCAGCCGCCGATAGCTCCGATACTGGGGAAGTCGAGGCCCTCCGTGAGGGTGTGGAACTCATTTTTCAGAAATTCAGGACAATCCTGAAAGACAAGGGTGTCCAGCCCATGGAAGCCCTGGGTGTCGAGTTCGACCCCACTTTTCACGAAGCGGTGGGGCAAATTCCCCGCGAAGGTTCGGAACCCGGCCAGGTCATCGAAGTCATTCAGCAGGGATTCCATTTCGGTGACATGGTGCTGCGACCTGCCAAGGTCATCATTTCCAGTTAAGAGGATCGAATGAGCAACAAGCGGGATTACTACGATGTGCTGGGCGTTGAACGCGACGCCGAAAACGGGGAGATCAAGAAGGCCTACCGCAAGAAGGCCATCCAGTTCCATCCCGACAAGAATCCCGACGACGATACGGCCGCGGAAAAGTTTCGGGAAGCCACCGAAGCCTATGAGGTTCTCAAGGATTCCCAGAAAAGGGGCGAGTACGACCAGTTCGGACATATGGACCAGAACGCGGGTTTTGGCGGAGCCGGCGGGTTTGGTGGGGGAGGCTTCAATGTCGATCTGAACGATGCCCTGGAAAGCTTCCTGCGGAATTTCGGCATGGGGGGCATGGGCGGCGGTTTTGGCGACGCATTCGGTGGCGGCGGAGGTGGCGGCCGGCAGCGGGGCCGTACTCTCCAGCTTGAACTTGCGGTTTCCCTGCTCGAAGCTGCCCAGGGCGCGAAAAAAACCGTCAAGCTCAACAAGCAGGTTGCGTGTTCGGACTGTGGTGGAACCGGCGCGGCGGCGGGCAGCAAACCGGTGACCTGTTCCCAGTGCCGGGGCCAGGGCCGCGTGCGGCAGGTGCGCCAGTCGCTGCTGGGCCAGATGATGACCGAGGGCGTCTGCCCCCAGTGCCAGGGCCAGGGTACGGTGGTGGAGGACCCCTGCGCCGGGTGTCGCGGCACCGGTACCATTAGGGGCGAGGAAACCCTGAGCATCAAGGTTCCGGCGGGCGTGAGCACCGGCAACTACATGGAGCTCCGGGGCAAGGGCGACGCGGGTCCGGCCGGGGCTCCCGCAGGTGATCTGCGGGTGGTTTTCGAAGTCGAGGAAAGCGAGCTTTTCCAGCGCCATGGGGACGACCTGCTGATCGACGTGCCCTTGTCGCCGGTGGACCTCATGCTCGGCACCAAGGTAGAGGTGCCCACGTTGGAGGGTAAGGTCTCCCTGAAGGTTCCCGCCGGCACGCAGAGTCACAAGATTTTCCGCATGAGGAACAAAGGCGTTCCCCACGTGAATCGGCCCGGTTCCGGTGATCAACTCGTCCGGGTTCTGGCCTGGACCCCGGATAACCTCGACCGCGATTTGAAAAAGAAACTGGAGGCCGTCCGCGCTGATCTTGCCGGACGGGTTCCCGCCCCGGGACGGCACCTCTACGAATAACCCTGTCGCCCCTGCCGCTTGGAGACGCCTTGCGCCAGTTCTACCTGGTAACCGATCCTGACCATCTGCCTCTTCCCGGGGACCGGGTTTCCCTGGACCGGGATGAAAGCCACCATTTGTTTACCGTTCTGCGCGGGGGGCGCGATCCGGAACTCGAACTGGTGGACGGCCGTGGCCATCGGATGACCGGCCTACCCTGTGGGCGCGAGGGAAAATCCGCCCTGGTTGAAATTCTTTCCATTACCACCGACCCGGAGGAACTCCGTGAGCCCAGACTTGCGGTGGCCTGCGCGGTGGTCAAGGGGAAACGGTTCGAATGGGCACTGGAAAAGGCCGTGGAACTCGGTGCCCATGAATTCCTCCCCCTGGAGACGGACCACGGGGTGATCGACCCGCGACCGGGAAAACTGGAACGGTGGCGATCCATCATGACGGCCGCCCTCAAACAGAGCGGCAGGTCCTGGCTGCCGGTGCTTTCCGAACCGGTGCCCGTCGGGGAAGTCCTGACCCGATGTTCCGCGGGGCCGGTGTATTTCGGCGCGGCGCCCGAGGACGAGGACGCCATCGCCGGGGGTGTTCCTTTCTGGACCGGAATTTTGGACCGGGACCGGGGGGAGCGGCCTTCGCTGCTGACGGTTCTGATCGGCCCGGAAGGCGGTTGGTCTCCCGCCGAACTTACGGCTTTTTCTCTGGCCGGGGCCCGGCCCTTCAGCATGGGGCCACACGTCCTGCGCACGGAAACAGCCGCCTTGACCGGGTTGGCCATTCTTCAGGCTATGCGGGACAGATGGCTGATGGACTGACCCGTTTCCCCGGGGAACTGGCCATGTCCCGGTCTTGACAGGGGACCTGGGGGGAGCTTTCATGGTCTTGTCGGGCCGATGATCCCCGCGGGGTCAGGTAATCCTCGGGAATAACCAATCAGGAAGGTGGAGCAGATGGCCAGGAGTGAAGTCGCCACGAAGTTGCAGCAGGAAGTCATTGTGGCCATGAAAGCCAGGAACAAAGCCAGGCTCGGTGTGTTGCGCATGCTGCAGGCGGCTGTCAAACAGGTGGAAGTTGATGAACGGAGGGAGCTCGAGGACGGCGATATCCTGAAGATCCTCACTTCGTATGCCCGCAAGGTCAAGGATCAGATCAGCAGTTACGGCGACGCCGGACGTGATGAACTGAAAACCGCCGCGGAAGTGGAACTGACCATCGTGGCTGAGTTCCTGCCCGCCGAAATGACCGATGAAGAACTGGCCGCCATCGTGGCCGCCGCGGTAACCGAGACCGGGGCCTCCGGACCCCAGGACATGGGCAAAGTGATGAAAGCGGTTCTGGCGCAAACCACCGGACGGGCCGACGGAGGCCGCGTGAGTGCCCTGGTCAAGAAAAGTCTGGTCGGTTGAATATGGATTTTGCCCTGTTGATGGCTCTGGCCTCCATCGTTACTTTCGGGATCCTGGGCTTCCGTGACGGCGTGGTCAAACGCCTTCTCGAAATCGCCGGGGTGCTGGTTGCCCTGGTCCTGACCGCCCGTTTCGCTTCGGCGGTCCATCCCTGGGTTCTGGACAAGACCGGCATGAACGAAGGGGCTTCCCTGCTGGTGACCTGGGCCGTCCTTTTTTTCGTGGGGCTGGTGCTGAGCCGTATACTGGCCAACCTCATCAGCAAGGCGCTGCGGTTGACGGTCCTGGGGTGGTTGGATAAATGGGGCGGGGCCCTGGTCGGTATTGCTTTCGGTACCCTGGTGACCAGCGTCATCCTGGTTGCCGCCACCCAGGTCCCTGGTGGCAAACCCATCCAAACCGCCTACGACAAGACACCCGTGGGGCAGTTCATCTACTATGCGGCCCCCGCTTTTTACGAACAGGTTCGCCGCCTGTCCGGGGGCAAGGTTGAAGAAGTCTGGGACCGCGTCCTGGACCAGGCCAAGGATTCCGGAGGCAAGGTCAAGGATGAAGTGGGCAAGGCCGTCGAAGAGGCCGTTTCCGAATGATCAATCTTCTCGAACGCGTGGCCGCCCACCGGGATACCGGCAACGGGATTCTGGGTCGGCGCGCCGGCGAGCTTCTGGAATGGGACAGAGTCACCGACCAGATCGCCTCGTTTTGCCTGAACGGTCCCGCCTCACGCATTATCCGCTCCCACTCGCCGTATGCCTCCAGGGAACCCATCGCCCTGCAGCATTCCCTGACCGATGAGCTTCGCACCGCCGGTGACGCGGACCAGTGGCCCCCCCTGGCGGAAGTCGGTACTGCCCTGGAGTTGGTCAGGCAACCGCCGCCGGTGAGGTTGGAGGGACCGGATCTGGTCCTGATCGCGGGGGTGGCCGAACAGCTCGACCAACTGCGCTCCTTTTTCATGGCCGACCGGGCCCGTTTTGTCCAGTGGGGCGAAGCCGCGGTCCAGATGGCGGATTTCAGCGGACTTTCCGGCGGCATCCGCAGGGCTCTGGACAGGGATGGCAGTATCCTCGACGCCGCCAGTCCGCTGTTGAATCGCCTGCGACGGTCGGTGGCCGGCCAGGAACGGGCCGTGCGCCATGAAATGGGCCAGGCCATGAGCAGGGCGCGTGCCCAGGGGTGGACCACGGGCGACGAGGTGACTTTAAGGGGGGACCGTTTCTGTCTGCCCCTGCGCTCGGGGGACAGCCGCAGGGTGGAGGGAATCATTCACGACCGGTCGTCTTCGGGAGCAACCTTGTTTGTCGAACCGGCCGGTGTGGTCCGTCTGGCCAATGAACTGACCGCCACCCGTCTGGATATCGCGGCCGAGGAAGCGCGCATTATCTTTGAACTCAACCGGGCCGTCGAACAGGCTTCATCCGCTCTTGATGATGCCTGCGAAGTGATGGTCCTGCTGGACACCGTCCGCGCTCCCATGTTGTGGAGCCGGCAGGTCCGCGGCCGCAGGCCGGTTCTTTCGGACGCGGGCGAAGTCCGGATCTGCGGCGGACGCCACCCCCTGTTGATGGAGGCCCTGGGCGAAGGCGACCGTGCCGCGGGACGGGAACTGGTGGTGCCTCTGGACCTCGAAATGCCTTCGGGAAAGCGTGCGCTGGTTATTTCCGGGCCCAATGCCGGGGGCAAATCCGTGGCCCTGAAATCCGTGGGGATTTTTTGCCTGCTGGCCCAGTGCGGATGGGATATCCCCGCCAGGGAAGACACGATCCTGCCCCTGGTCAATCGGCTGCTCGTCGATCTGGGTGACGACCAGTCCATTGCCCAGTCCCTGAGCAGCTTTTCCGCCCATCTGCATCACCTGAGCCGCTTCATGAACGAAGCGGGGCCCGGTACCATGGTGCTCTGTGACGAAATCGGCAGTGGCACCGATCCCCAGGAAGGCACGGCCCTGGCTTTTGCCACCCTGGCCAGGCTGTCCGACAGCGGGGCCCTGGTCCTGGCGTCGACCCATTTTGGCCTGCTCAAGGCCGCGGTTCACGATCACCCCCTCATGGTCAACGCGGCCATGGATTACGATGAGCGCGATCTTCAGCCCCTTTTCACCTTCCGTGTGGGCGACCCCGGCACCAGCCACGCATTCGATATCGCGGCGCGGATGGGTTTTCCCGCCGACCTTTTGGCCAAGGCGCGCAGGATGGCCGGCGACGAAAGGGTTCAGATCGAAAAACTGCTCGCCGACCTGGACCGCCGGGCCCGCGAATTGACCACCGCTCAAAAAGAAGTGCAAAGCCAGACCGAACGGACCCGCGGGTTGGCCAATGACCTGGACGAGCGGCTGCGCGGCCTGCGCAAGGAGCGCCGGGAGCTTCTGGCCAGGGCCGCCCGGGAGGCGGAGGATCTGGTTCGGGGAGGGCGGCGGGCTATCGAACAGGCGGTACGCCAGATCAAGAGTTCCGGTGCCGACAAGACGGTGGTCAAAGCAGCGAGAGACCGTTTGGAACAGCTGAACCGGCGGCTGACCGCGGACCAGGATGAGCCGGCTGCCCCGCTCAGGGTCGAGCCGGGCCAACGGGTGCGGATTCCCAATCTCGGGCTGATCGGGACGGTTGTCGAAGTGAGGGGAGACCGGATTCTGGCCACGGCCGACGGTTTGCGGCTGACCCTGGGAGTCGAAGCGGTGCGGCCCCTGGACGATTCCGCGGGAGGAACTCAATCCCCCGCAAGTGCCTCTTCCGACGGCAAAGAGGGTTCCTGGGCCTGGCACGGCGAAGCGCTGGGGGCGGAACCGGAAATCGATCTGCGGGGCGAGTCGGGCGAAGAGGGTTGGGCCCGTCTGGACAAACTCATCGACCGCGCCATTCCCGCCGGATTGGAAGTCATCAACGTCATTCACGGGTTCGGAACGGGCCGGTTGCGGGACCACCTCCACGAATGCCTGAAAAAGGATTCACGGGTGGCCTCCTTCACCGAAGCGGGGCCGGGACAAGGTGGTGGGGGTGCGACCCGGGTGACCCTGGCGGGATAATCCCGGTGGGCGTGGAAAAATCATCCTGCCGATAAAGTTGCCGTTTCAGGGTATTTGATCCTATCTTTACAACTTCCCATTGTCACCGTGTCCACGCCGTCTCGCCCACGGGGGAACCGATGCAGCCAGGTCTGGGGCCCAAAGCATAATGGCACCTGTTTTTTCGCCCGACATCATTGCCCGGGTCAAGGATGAGACCGACATTGTCGAGGTTGTGCGCCAGCATGTCAGCCTCAAGCCTGCCGGTTCCGTCTACAAAGGCCTATGCCCTTTCCACAGGGAAAAAACTCCCAGTTTCATTGTTACTCCCGCGCGTCAGCGTTACCACTGTTTCGGTTGTGCAACCGGTGGGGATGTCATCTCCTTTACCATGGAAGTCGAGGGTGTGACTTTTCCGGAGGCGGTGGAGATTTTGGCCCGCCCCCTGGACATCGATCTCTCCGCCTGGTTGCGGGACGATGATTCAGAGGGGGAACGGCGGGCTTTCCACCGGGCCAACGAGGTGGCGATGACCCTGTGGAGGGATGCTTTCTGGGATCCCAAGCTGGGATGTAACGCCTTGACCTACTTGCAGGACCGGGGATTCAAGGACAAGGCGTTGAGGGATTTCGACGTGGGTTGGGCTCCTGCGGGATCGACATGGCTGGACAGTGGATTGAAAAAGGGGGGCGTGGACGCGGACCTTGCCCAGCAGGCGGATCTGATGCGTGCCAGTGACCGCGGGGGCTCACCATTTGCCTATTTCCGGAGCCGGATTATATTTCCCATCAAGAATATTTCGCGGCAGGTGGCGGGATTTGGCGGCAGGGTGATTGATCAGGGTGAACCGAAGTACCTGAATTCCGCGGACAGTCCCTATTTCACCAAAGGAAAGCTTCTTTACGGTTTCGAAGCTTCCCGCATGGCGATCGCCCGTGAGAAAACCGCCATTCTGGTTGAAGGCTACCTTGATCTGCTGGCTCTCGCCCAAGTCGGCATCGTAAATGTGGTGGCCACCTGCGGGACCGCTTTCACTCCGGATCAGGCCAAACTGATCCGCCGGGGAGCCAAAAACGTCGTGTTGCTTTTCGATGGCGACAAGGCGGGTCTGAAAGCGGCTGTGCGGTCCGCGGACATCGCGCTGCAGCATGGCCTCGAGCCCAGGATCGTCAGCTTGCCCACGGGCAAGGATCCCGCCGATGTCGTCATCGGCGACGGGGCGGACGCCATGCACGCGGCCCTCAGGAGCGGGGTAGGCTATATTCCTTTTCTCAGGGGATTGGCCGATGCCCGGGGCGGTGACCGGGAAGTGCGGGAACGCGCCCTTCGACAGGCGCTGGGAACCATTGCCCGCATTGATGACGGTCTGCGCCGGGAGTACGTCCTGCAGGAGGCCGCCGAGAACTTTGGCCTTCAAGTCGAACTGCTGCGTGAAGCGGTGGAAAAGGAAGCGGCCGCCTCGCGGCCCCGATACAAAGCGAATAAAGGTTCCGGCCCCCGGGGTACCGCCCCTGTTACAGGCCGGGATGAAGGTAATGATCAGGCCGGGAGTTTCTCCGGCTCCGATGAGGTGACCGCAAACGTCAAGCGCCGCACCGGACCTCAGGTCAGGCGCTCTTTGGCCACGGTCAATGCGGAACCCATCGAGGCCGATATGCTCTCACATATTCTGATGGACGACTCGGGTCAGGCCGCCCGGGTTTTTCTGGCTGAACGGGGCGACCTTCAGCTCAGCCGGCCCGAAGCCCGTTTTCTGGTGGACGAACTGTCTGCCTGGGCCGCGGATCGGCAGGTGGGGAGCCCCCCGCGGGACTTTGTCCTGGACCGGTGGAATGCCTCCGGTGGCAAAACATACCGCGACTTCGTCAGCCAGCTTATCAACAAGGAGGACCGCCCGGAAAGCACCGATTTCATCAAGGTCATCAGGGATTGTCTCGGCACGCTCATACGGAACATGAAACAGGCCGAGGCCCGACGGGGTTCAGTGCACACGGGGGAATAAGGCGCATATGGGAAACAAGAAATTCAATGCGATCATCAGCAAGATCCGCAAGGAAGCGACAGCCAAGGGTGGCTACATCCTTCACGAGCAGGTAAACGACATGCTCGGCAGCGAATTCGACATGGATCAGATTGAACGGATCTACGAAAAGCTGGGCGAGCTCAAAATCGACTATTTCGACTCCGAGGCCGAGGCCAAGGAAAAGATGTCCCGGCGCAAGAAGAAGGAAAAGAAGAAGATTGCCGCGGCCCGCAAGGTTTCACGGACCAACGTCAAGTACGACGATCCGGTCCGCATGTACCTGCGGGAAATGGGCCGGGTGCCCCTGCTGACCAGGCAGGGCGAAGTCAACCTGGCGCGTCGCATGGAGGATGGGCGCATCGCCATCATCGAGGCCACCCTTCGCTCCAGCCACGCCCTGGGGGAGCTGCGCCAGACCGCCAATCAGATGCTGGCCGAATCCATCCATGTCGACGAGGTGATCCAGCACGATTCCAGTACCTGGAACGTGCATCTTTCGGCCAAGAAGGAAGCCAAACGAATCCTGCGGGCGCTGGAAAAGATCGAAGTTTGGCAGAAAGAAATGGCGGCGGAAAACGCCGAGCTGGAAACCTGTACGAATGCCAACCGTTCGGCCACCCTGACCCGGATGGTCCAGACCAGGGAAAAGAAGATCCTCGATACGTTCATGGATCTTCATCTGGCCCCGGCCCAGATCGAGCAACTGGCCAACAAGCTCATCCTGGTCCATTCCAAGGTGTGCGATCTGCAGGCCCGCGTATCCCTCGCCGAAGAGGATGTCAGTATTCCCTTCGCCGACATGAGCACGGCCCTGAAAAGCAAAAGCATCAAAAAGGGCCGGAAGGAAATCATCGAGGAGGCCTACCACGTCATCCGCAACATGCGGAAAAGGGTGGCCGACATCGAGCGGGAAATCGGGCTGACCAGCGACCGCCTCGGCATGATCGGCACCGAGATCGTGATGGGCAAGCAGCAGGTGGACACCGCGCAGCGCGAGATGATCGAAGCCAACGTGCGGCTGGTGATCAGCATCGCCAAGCGCTACACCAATCGCGGGCTGGAATTCCTGGACCTGATCCAGGAAGGCAACAGCGGCCTGATGCGCGCGGTGGAAAAATTTGATTACCGCAAGGGCTACAAATTCTCGACCTACGCCACCTGGTGGATTCGCCAGGCCATCACCCGGGCCATTGCTGATCAGGCGCGCACCATTCGTGTTCCTGTGCACATGATCGAGGCCATCAACAAGGTGAACCGGGCCAACCGTCAACTGCTCCAGGAACTGGGCAGGGATCCCAAGCCGGAAGAGGTGGCTGTCTTCCTGGAAATGCCCCTGGAGAAAGTGCAGGGGGTGCTGCAGGCGTCCATGGAGCCGGTCAGCCTGGACCGGCCGATCGGCGAGGACGAGGACAGCAACCTGAGCGATTTCATCGAGGACGACAGCGCGCCCTCGCCCGCGCGGATGGCGGCCCACAGCATGCTCAAGGATCAGATGCAGCGCGTCCTGAGCACCCTGACCCGCCGCGAGGAAAAGGTTATCCGCCTGCGCTTCGGCCTGGGCGACGGCACGCCGCGGACGTTGGAAGAGGTGGGGACCATATTCAAGGTGACCCGCGAAAGGGTACGGCAGATCGAAGCCAAGGCCCTGCGCAAGCTACGCCATCCCAGCCGGAGCCGAAAGCTCAAGGGTTATGGGGAAATGGTTTGACCCTAATTGCAGGATTCATTATCTTGCGCGTCCCGGTCGTGGGCCCATAGCTCAGTTGGTTAGAGCAACCGGCTCATAACCGGTCGGTCCCTGGTTCAAGTCCAGGTGGGCCCACCATGACCAGATGGAATGCGGCCCGCGGAATCTGCGGATCGATTTGTTGAAAAACGGATGGGCGATTAGCTCAGCTGGCTAGAGCGCTCGCCTCACACGCGAGAGGTCACTGGTTCAAGTCCAGTATCGCCCACCATCCGTTTTTCGCCTCGCTCCCCGGTAATCCCGGGATGTGAAAAAACAAAAGATAAAGACAGGCCAACGGCGGCCGGGTGCATCGGCACCCTTTTTTTTATCCAGGGTTGATTGTTCGCCTCGGACCAGAACATTCTGTGCATGAATTGGCGCCCACAGGTGGTAGACTTCAGGCTATACCGGGGAGGCCCCATATGGATCCGATGGTCATGCTCAATCTGATGGTGGAACTGGCAGGGCTCGAAGAGGAACTCGCGGCGGCCAGGGCCACGATTGCCCATCACGGGAAACGGGACAGGCATCTGCGTTCCCTGCAGGATGAATACGTGGCCGACGCCGCCAGCGCCGAGGTCGCCGGGCAGGGGACAGAGGTCGCGCTGCGCCGCACCGAAGCCCGGATCACGGACGTGGAGAATACCTTGTCCCGGAAACGGGGCCTTGTAGGTGCCGTCAGCGACAGCAGGCAGCTCCTGGCTCTCCAGGTGGAAATCAAAAACCTTGAAGAGGAGCTCGATCGCCTGGAAACTGTCGGCCTCGACTTGCTGGACGATGTCCGGCGCAGGGGCGGCGATGCCGGGACGGCCCGCCGGGAACGTGATGCCCAGGAAGTCCGCGGGTCCGAGGAAATGGATAAAATGGCGCGGGAGATGGAAATGGCCCGTGCCGCCGCACAGGAAATTCTCCAGGAGATCGAACGCCTTTCGGGACTGTTGCCCGAAAGCGAGAGCCGCCACTTCAAACGCCTCATGTCGAAGCGGCCTCCGGCGGTGGCTCGTGTCCAGTCCGGTGCCTGCGGGGGGTGCTTTGCCCAGTTGCCTGTTCAGCGGGCCCTGGATGCGGAACAGGGTAAAGCCTTGGTTCGCTGCGGTTCCTGTGCCCGGTACATCGTTCACAAAAGCTGGAAATAAAACCGTTCCAAACACAGCAAACCGAAGGAATGACATCCTGATGGCCACTCGCAAACCGGAGACACTGACGGAACTTTTGAAAACCCTCGAACACAGCGGGGATCTGCGTTCGCTGGCCCGCGAATGCGGCCTTTCGGTAAGGGAACTGCGGCGCCGGTTATCGATCTGGAGACGGGAACTCCATGACACCGAAGACAACGGCGATGCCACCGTGAATCCCGAGGTGGGGGCAGGGACAACCAAGGCACCCAGGGGTGCCGGGCGGAAAAAAGCGGTCACCGACCAATGGCCCGAATTGCCGGCCGCCGATACCCTGGAAAAAAGTCCCCTGCCCGGGCGGGGGAAGCCGATACTGGAGCTTTTTACGGACGGCGCCAGCAGGGGCAATCCGGGCCCGGCGTCCATCGGGGTGGTTTTCAAACTGAAGGATGGTGTGGAACTGGCCGAGTACCACGAGGCCATCGGCCGGGCCACCAACAACGTGGCCGAATACCGGGCCGTGGTGGCCGCCCTGGAGCATTGCCGGCGCTGGAAGGTGAAAAGGGTACATCTGAACATGGACAGCGAACTCATCGTTCGCCAGTTGCACGGCACTTACCGGGTGAAAAGCCCGGACCTGCGTCCTCTTTATCAGCAGGTGGTATTTTTGAGCAAGGGGCTGGAAGAGTTCCAGGTCAAGCACATCAAACGGGCCCTGAACGGCCACGCCGATGCCCTTGCCAACCGGGCCCTCGATCAGTGAGATGGTTCCGCGGGGCCGGTTGCAGCCGGCCCGGACCCTGTTCCTGCCTGGATGTTCCCCACTAAAATCCTGTGACAAGGACCCCGAATCAGTCTATCATGGCAGGGTGAGAAGTCGGGGAGGCAGTCGCGAACCTCCCAAATCCATGATTCGGGAGGTTCGAGGAAAGTCCGAGCTCCACAGGGCAGGGTGCTGGTTAACGGCCAGGGGGAGTGATCCCACGGAAAGTGCCACAGAAAAAATACCGCCCGGAAATCGGATCCGTCCGGAATTCGGGTAAGGGTGAAATGGTGAGGTAAGAGCTCACCGCGCTTCTGGTGACAGGAGTGGCAGGGTAAACCCCACCTGGAGCAAGACCAAATAGCGGAGGATGAGGTTGCCCGCCTCGCCATACTCCCGGGTAGGTCGCTTGAGGCCGTCGGTAACGGCGGTCCTAGATACATGACTGTCGCCACCGCTTTCCTCGGACAGGGGCTGGTAACAGGACTCGGCTTACGACCGACTTCTCACGTCAAACCGCATGATCCGGACCGTGTCCGGATCGCCACTTGTTTCGCGGAAGGCGTGAACTTTTTTGAATCAACCTCACGATAAATCCCTTCACTCGGGCATCCTGTCAGGGCGGCCCTGGCGCTCGCATTCCATCGTGTCCGATGATGTCGTGACCAGGATTCGCCGCGAGGTGCCTCTGGATTTCCAGGTCTCCGATTGCCTGCTTCAGGTTCTGGCCGGACGCGGGGTAACCGAAAACCGTGAACTGGAACGCTTTTTTTATCCTTCCCTGGAGCATCTCCACGATCCCTTCCTGCTGATGGAAATGGACCTTGCCGTCGAACGCATGTTCCAGGCGGCGCGCGATGGCGAAAAAGTTGCCGTCCACGGGGATTTTGATGTGGACGGTATCACCGGCAGTGCCCTTTTGTTCGAGACCATTTCCGCCCTTAAGGTGGACGGGGCCGGGGTCCATCCGGAAGAGGCCTTTATTCCCGACCGCGCCACCGACGGGTACGGGGTGGCCAGCCGCATGGTGCGCGAGTGGGCGGGCCGTGGCGTTACCCTGCTGATCACCGTCGACACCGGGACGGCCGCGGTGGAGGAAATTTCGCTGGCCCGGGATCTGGGGATGGATGTCATTGTCCTGGATCACCACATTTTCGAAACGCGTCCCCCAGCCACGGCCCTGGTCAACCCCCGCAGGGTGGGAGCGACCTATCCCAACGATGAACTGTGCGGGGTCGCGGTCGCCTTCAAGTTCGCCCAGGCCCTCAAATTGAGGGTCCCCTCCTGTCTGCCCGACGGATTTTTGGGCAGCGTCCTGGATCTGGTGGCCCTGGGCCTGGTGGCCGATCAGATGGCGCTGGTGGGCGAAAACAGGATTCTGGTCAAGAAGGGCCTGGAAAGATTCAACGACCGCGCCAACATCCGGCCCGGGCTTGCGGCGCTGCTGGCGGTCAGCGGGCTGGACCGGGGTTTCCCCGTGACCACCGGCGATTTCGCCTACCAGTTGGCTCCCCGCATAAATGCCTGCGGGCGCATTGGGCGGGTCATGTCGGCCCTGGAAATGTTGTTGACCAGGGACCCGGCGACCGCCCGTTCCCTGGCCGAAGAAGCGGACCGCACCAATACCCGGCGCAAGGAACAGGATGTCCTGTTGAAGGAAGAGGCCATCGACATGGCCCTTCCTTTCGTGCGCCGCGGCGACCCCGGACTTGTCCTGGCATCGTCTTCCTGGCACAAGGGCATCATCGGAATCGGAGCCGCGCGGTTGGTGGAACAGTATCAGTTGCCGGTGATCCTGATCGCCGAGGAAGGCGGTGAGGCCCGCGGTTCGGCACGCAGCATTCCCAACGTCGACGTGAAGTCCGTTCTGGACCGGTGCTCGGATTATCTGGTGCGCCACGGAGGACATGCCCAGGCCGCCGGGATGACTTTGCGTTCCCGGGACATCGATTCCTTCAGGGAAGCTTTCCTCGGCCAGCTTCTGGCCGAACCTCAAACCGGTCCCATGCCTGAAGGATATGACATGGACCTGGGTCTGGACGGCATGGGGTCGAAGGAAGTGGCCCGGCTGGTGGGCGAGTTGGAACATCTGGAGCCGTTCGGATCCGGCAACCGCAAGCCCATTTTCCTGTGCGAGGGTTTGCAACTGCAGAAACCGCCCATGTATCTCAGCGGCGGCGCCCACCTTCGCTTCGCTTTCCGCGGTCCCGCCCGGGGCAATGGCAACGACACTCCGGCTTTGAGCCGCGAATTCGTTTCCTTCGGCAGCGGCGACGCCTGGCGGCGGATGCTGGAGGAGAACAAGATGCATTCCCGGGATCTGCTGGACCATCGCTGGGACATCCTGTTCCAGATCGGCCGCAGCACTTTCCGGCCCCGCAACGGCAGCTACGACCCGGTTCAACAGTTGTTGGTGGATATTCGCCCTGCGGTGAAGCAATGAGTCCCGGCGGTCACACGGTCGACGTCGACCTGAAGGCCATGATGGAGGAATTGTGGGCGAATGTCCGCGTATATAATCCCCTGGCCGACGAGGACAAGCTCTGGTTCGGTTACCGTTTCGCCAAGGCGGCCCATGAAGGCCAGAAGCGCAAGAGCGGCGAACCTTTTTTCGCGCATGCCCTGACCGTGGCCGCCATTCTGGCCGACCTGCGCCTGGACGTCGACACCCTGATCGCGGCCATGGTTCACGATGTAGTCGAGGATACCGACTACGAGATGGAGGACATCCGCCAACGGTTCGGCAAGGATGTCGCCCACATGGTCGATGGCGTTACCAAAATCAGCGGCATCCGCGCGGTGAACAATGAAGCCCGCAAAGCGGAAACGTATCGCAAGCTGGTGCTGGCCATCGCCCAGGATCCCCGCACGGTTCTTATCAAGCTGGCCGACCGCCTGCACAACATGCGGACCCTGAATTTCCTGAAGGAGGACCGCCAGCTGGACATCGCCCAGGAGACCATGGATGTCTACGTGCCTCTGGCCAACCGGTTCGGTATCGCCCGGATCAAGTGGGAACTGGAAGATCTGGCTTTCAAGATTTTACAGCCGGAACGCTACTTCGAGGTGGAAGCAGGCATCAACCAGACGCGGGCCGAACGGGAACGGTTGATCCAGAAGATCGTCACCCCCCTGCACGAGGCCCTGGACCAGGCGGGCGTCAAACATGAGATCGCGGGCCGGCCCAAACATTTTTTTTCCATCTATCGCAAGATGAAGGAACAGGATATCGGTCTGGACCGGGTTTATGATCTGCTGGCCCTGCGGATCATCGTGGAGACCAAGACGGACTGTTACCACGCCCTGGGAGCCCTGCACAGCCAGTTCCCGCCCCTGGCCGACCGTATCAAGGATTACATCGCCACTCCCAAGGCCAACATGTATCAGAGCATCCATTCGACGGTCCGGGTTCCCGGGGGCAAGTACATCGAAGTCCAGATCCGCACCGGTGACATGCACGACCGGGCCGAACTGGGTATCGCCGCGCACTGGCGCTACAAGGAAGGCGGCGGAGCGGACAAATCCGACCTGGCCGAAATGGTCAAGTGGCTGCGTCAGATCATGGTGTGGGAAGAAGACGTGGCCGATGCCGAAGAGTTCATGGAAACCCTCAAGGTGGATTTTTTCCGCGACGAGGTTTTTGTGTTCAGCCCTGGTGGGGACGTTTTCCAGATGCCCCGCGGGGCCACACCTCTGGATTTTGCTTTCCGCATTCACAGCGAGGTTGGGTTCCGCTGTATCGGGGCCAAGGTCAACGGCCGGATCGTCACCCTGCGCAGCGAACTGCAGAACGGCGACACGGTGGAAATCCTCACCAGCAAGACGCCCAACCCCAGCGCCAGTTGGCTCGAAGTGGTCAAGACCAGCCGGGCCAAGCACCACATCCGGCGCTGGATCAAGACCACCCAGTTCCAGGAAAGCGTCAAACTGGGCCGCGAAATCCTGGATAAGGAATTGAAACGGGCTCATGTAAAGGTCAAGGTCGATGAGCTGGTCGACGTGTCGCAGCAGATGGGTTACACCGAACTGGATAAAATGCTGGCCGCCGTCGGCAGGGGTGAAATCACCCACATGAAGGTGGTCGGGAGGGTCACTCCCGAGCCTGAATCCAAGGCCGAGAAGGTCTTGTCCAGGGGGCGCGAGATCTATGATTCCCTGCTGGGCCGTTCGACTTCGGGAGTGCGTGTGGCGGGGGTCGATAACCTGATGGTTTCCTTCGCCCGTTGCTGTCAGCCCATTCCTGGCGACTCGATTCTGGGTATCATCACCAGGGGCAGGGGGGTCTCGGTCCACCGCGCGGGTTGTTCCAACCTCAACGATCCCAATCTGGGACCCGAACGGATGATCGAGGTCACCTGGGATTCGGGGTCCGACCAGACGTTCATGGTCAAGCTCATTATCCAGGCCGACGACCGGAAGAACCTGTTGATGGACATCAGCAATACCCTCAGCCTGACCAATACCAACATCGCCAGCGGTGATTTCAGCGCCGAGGATGACTTGGCCAAAGTCGTGCTGGTGGTCGAGGTCCGCAATCTGAACAAACTGGAAAAGATCCTCAAGACTCTGGGCAAGGTGCGTGGCGTCCAGGGTATCGAACGTTTTCAGCTGGGCGCCGGCCCCCGCTGATGGACAGGAGATTCGATGCGCTGTGTCGTCCAGAGAAGTGGGGCCGCTTCGGTTGTGATCGGTGGTGAAACCGTCGGCAGGATCGACGGGGGTCTGGTCGTCCTGGCGGCTTTCGGACCCGGCGACACCTCGGACGAACTTGCCTGGATGGCCCGCAAGCTGCCGGGTCTGCGCATCTTCAACGATACCGCAGGCAAGATGAACCTGTCACTGAAGGATACCGGCGGGGGAATCCTGCTGGTGTCCCAGTTCACCCTGTATGGAAATTGCCGCAAGGGTAACCGCCCGAGTTTCATGGGGTCCGCTCCGCCGGAAAGGGCCCGGGAACTCTACGAAGAATTCGGTCGGCTGCTGCGGCGGCAATGGCCCACTGTGGCCGAGGGCGAATTCGGGGCGATGATGAAAGTGGACCTCGTCAACGATGGTCCCGTGACCCTGGTAATCGATCGGGAAGCTTCCGTCGAAGCGGGGCCGCATGACTGAGCCGCGGCATCTTACACCCTTTGTGGACTGGCCCGCGGACCTGGTGCTGGTCCTGGCCTCACGCTCGCCGCGACGGGCGGAACTGCTCACTGTCGCCGGTATTCCCCACGAAGTCATTCCAGCGGGACCGGTGGAAGATGAATTGGCCGCTTCGCTGACCGACCTTCACCATGATCCGGCGGCCTACGCCGTGGCCCTGGCAGTGGCCAAGGCTGCCGATGTGGCCGCTGATTTGCCCGGCCGCCTGGTGTTGGGCGCCGATACGGTGGTGGTCCTGGAAGGTGACATCCTGGAAAAACCCGCTGACCGCCAGGACGCCGTGCGGCTGGTGAGCCGTCTGGAGGGCCGCAAACATATCGTGGTTTCAGCGGTGGCCCTGGTGGGTGGGCCGGCGGGTGCTGTCCCGGTGGTCGCCCATGAAAAAACGGAAGTCGAATTTCTGCCCCTGACCCGCGGGACCATCGAACGGTACGTGGCCACCGGTGAGTCCATGGACAAGGCCGGCGCCTATGGCATCCAGGGTTATGGAGCCATGATGGTTCGGGGTGTCCGGGGTTGCTATTTCAACGTCATGGGATTGCCCCTGGCCCGGCTGGGGGAACTTCTGAATGGAGTGCTGGCATGAGTTCGCTTCCTTTCCCTTTTCCGGTGGTGGCCTGGGAGGATGACCAGGTCGTCCTGATCGACCAGACCCTGTTGCCGGGCCGGCTGGCCTGGAGAAGGTGTGCCGACATTCCCTCCCTTTGCCGGGCTATCGTCGAGCTTGCGGTCAGGGGGGCGCCCGCCATCGGTGTGGCGGCGGCGTACGGATTGGCCCTGTCCTGGCGTCTGGCCTCTGCCGGGGGTGGTAATACCGCAGACATGTTGAAAAGGCTGGAGCACGACCGCGGGCTTCTGGCGGCCACGCGGCCGACAGCGGTTAACCTGTTCTGGGCACTGGATCGTGTGGGAGTGTTGGCGCGCCGCCTGGTTGCCGACCGAAACAGCGCCGACCGGATCGGAACCGCGCTGTTGGATGAAGCCCGTCGGGTTCTGGACGAGGATATCGCCATGTGCCGGGCCCTCGGCCGCGCGGGGGCGGAGCTGCTGCCGGACAAAGCCACGGTTCTGACCCACTGCAATGCCGGTGGTCTGGCCACCGGTGGATACGGGACGGCCGTGGGTGTCGTTTACGGAGCAAAGGAAGCAGGCAAGACGATCCGGGTCTTTGCGGATGAAACCCGCCCCCTGCTGCAGGGCGCGAGGCTGACCGCCTGGGAGCTGGCTGACCAGGGAATCGACGTGACCGTGATCTGCGATTCGGCCGCCGCGACGGTTCTGAGGCAGGGCCGGATCGATGCGGTCATAACCGGTGCGGACCGCATTGCCGCCAACGGTGACGCCGCGAACAAGATCGGTACCTATCCACTGGCTGTTCTGGCCCAACGGCATGATGTGCCGTTCTATATCGCGGCTCCCGCTTCGACCTTCGATCCCGCCACTGCCGCAGGCGAGGGCATCATTATCGAGGAAAGGGATCCCGACGAAGTCCACACCTTCGGTTCCGTGCGGGCGACACCCGGGGCGGCCGCGGCCTGGAATCCGGCCTTCGACGTCACTCCGGCCGAACTGATCACCGCCTTCATCACCGAGCACGGTGTATTGAGGCCCCCTTTCAATCAAAGTCTCGGCCCGGTATTGAAAAGGTGATATCGGGGGTTTGCGCCCTGTGGAAACCTCATTCAAGGGTATTTGACAGGGGTGGGTCCCTTGACAAAGTCCTTTCCGTTTGCTAGCTTACCCGTCCTGCAACGGCCGGATTTTCCCGATTTATCCGACCACGGGAAGGCATCATGAAGGCGCCTGTGATTTGTGGATTGTCGGCGTTTCATTTTGCGGTTAAACAGGTTACGCGATCACCGAACCCCGCCCGCGCGGTAGCGCTGTGGTGTGTTCTGTGGTTTTGATTGCCACGGGAGAGACCCGTGAGTCCGGTATTTCGAGGAGAAAATCCGTGAAGACCTACAGTATGAAGTTGGACGAAATCGAAAAAGACTGGCTGGTGGTGGATGCTGATGACATTCCCCTGGGCCGTCTGGCCACTCATGTAGCCACATTCCTGAGGGGCAAGCACAAGCCTACCTTTACGGCCCACCTGGACATGGGTGACAACGTCATCGTCCTGAACGCCGCCAAGGTGAAGCTCACCGGCGCCAAGCGCGAAAAAAAGGTCTACCTGAGCCACACCGGATACATGGGTGGGCAGAAGGTGACGACCATGGCGTCCCTGATGGAAAAGCGTCCAGAGGAAGTCATCATGCGCGCAGTTAAAGGCATGCTTCCCAAGACACGCCTGGGAAGCAAGCAGCTGACCAACCTGAGAGTTTACGCCGGCGTGGATCATCCCCACGGTCCGCAGCAGCCGAAGATCATCGAACTGCAGGGGTAATCCGCCCCGCTTGTCCAAAGCTGCGGTCCACGAGGCCGCGCTTGCCTGGAGGAAGAAGAGTTGGAAGAAAGATATTACGCCACGGGACGCCGTAAGACCTCGGTCGCTCGTGTCTGGGTTACCCAGGGTACGGGTCAGATCAAGATCAACAACCGGACCATGGATGAATATTTCGGTGAGGCTGTTCGTCAGCAGGCCCTGCGCCCGCTGACCAGCCTGGGTGTCGAAGCCGAATTCGACATCTGGTGCACCGTCAAGGGCGGCGGAATCTCCGGACAGGCCGGCGCGTTGCGTCACGGTCTGGCCAGGGCTCTCGTAGTCGCCAACGAGGATTATCGCCGTCCCCTGCGCAAGCACGGATTCCTGACCCGCGATTCCCGCATGGTGGAACGCAAGAAGTATGGTCAGCCCGGTGCCAGGAAGCGGTTCCAGTTCTCCAAGCGCTAGGCCGGTTTCACCCGTTGCCGCGCTTGGCGACCCAAGGCTCCCGTACGCGCCCGTTCAGGGCCTGCGGGAGTCAAATCACACACCCGGCCGGAGGAGTGGATCAGGTGGCGCCTGGCTTAACTGCTCTTTGGTGTTTTTCCATCTCCTGTGATGGTCGGGGAGGCTCAACCTTATGTTAACTGGAGGAAATCATGGCTAACGTCGGCCTGAAGGACCTGTTGGAAGCGGGTGTCCATTTCGGACATCAGACCCGCAAGTGGAACCCCAAGATGAAACCCTACATTTTCATCGCCCGGGGCGGAATCTACATCATCGATCTGCAGAGGACGCTGCGGGCCCTGAACAAGGCCTGTGAGTTCCTCAAGACCGTCGGCGCCAAAGGCGGCACCGTTCTGTTCGTCGGCACCAAGAAGCAGGCCAAGGTAGCCATCCGCGAGATGGCTGAAAAAGCAGGCATGCCCTATGTGACCGAACGCTGGCTGGGTGGAATGTTGACCAACCACCAGACCATTTACAAGAGCGTCCAGAAGCTGGATGAAATCGAAGCCATGATGAACGACGGCCGCATGGAGAACTTCTCCAAGAAAGAGCAGCTGGAGTTCAGCCGTAAGTTCGAAAAACTCAACACGAACCTGGGCGGCATCCGCAAGATGAAGGGTGTTCCGGACGCGGTGTTCGTGGTCGATACGGCCGAGGAAGAAACCGCCGTGCGCGAGGCCAGCAAACTGAATATTCCGATCATCGGCATTGTGGATACCAATTGCGACCCCACTCTGGTCACCTTTCCCATCCCGGGCAACGATGACGCCATTCGCGCCATCACTCTTTTCACGCGGGTTGTGGCCGAGTCCATCGAGGAAGGCCGTAATACCAAGGCCGAAGGCAAGGATCAGGGCGTGGACATGGCTGCTCCGAAAGAAGCGCCGGCCGCGGCCAGCGCCACTCTGGCTGGTGACGCCAGCAAGGTGGAAACCGCTGCGGCGCCCAAGCCTGAAGCTGCCGCAGAGCCTGCCGCCGCGGTTGAGGCCGCTGAAGGCGCGGAAAGTTCGGAAAAGTCGACCAAACAGGACTGATACGGAATTATTGCGAGTGGGCCCGGCCCCAACCGGGGTGGGGCCCTCTTAACATTAAAGGACCGGCGCTCATGGCGCCGAAGTCATCAACTCTCCCTCTGCCGCCGGACCGCGGATGGATCGGGAGATCTGGAGGAGTCATGGATATCACCGCGAAGATGGTCAAGGAGCTGCGTGAGGCCACAAACGCAGGGATGATGGATTGCAAGAAGGCTCTCATGGAGACCGATGGCGATATGGATAAGGCCGGCGATTACCTGCGTAAGAAGGGAATCGCCTCGGCTGCCAAGAAGGAAGGCCGGGCCACCGGGCAGGGCATCGTGGGCAGCTATATCCATATGGGCGGCAAGGTGGGCGTCCTGCTGGAAGTCGCCTGTGAAACCGATTTTGTGGCCCGCACGGACGATTTCCAGGAATTTGTCCATAATGTGGCCATGCACATCGCCGCTGCCGGCCCTATTGCGGTTACCCGTGAAGAGGTCGACCCTTCCCTTGTCGAAAAGGAAAAGGAGATCTACGCGGCCCAGATGCAGGAGCAGGGCAAACCCGCCGAAATGATCGACAAGATTGTTGAAGGCAAGGTGGACAAGTATTACAGTGAAATCTGTCTTCTCGAGCAGAAGTACGTCAAGGATCCGGATATGACGGTGGCGGACTACCTTAAGTCCATCATCGGCTCCCTGGGCGAAAATATGCAGATCAAGCGTTTCGCGCGCTTTCAGATCGGCAATTAGCCAGGAGCGCCTCATAGCCCGGGTCGTTTGGCCCGGGCTTTTTTCGTGGAAATTCAGTCCGGATGCAATGGTGGACCCTGAAGAAGGGACCCAAAAAGGAAAGGTCGCCCGCCTGTGAAGTTTACCCGTATCCTCCTGAAATTGAGCGGCGAAGCCCTCATGTCCGATGGCGAGCAGTACAGCCACCGGAAACTCACCGGTTTGGCCCAGGCCCTGGGGCAGATCATTCAGCAGGGTGTCCAGGTGGGAATCGTCGTCGGCGCGGGGAACATTTTTCGCGCCCGGTCGGCCAATCTTGAAATCGTCGACCGTGTAACCGCCGATAATGTGGGCATGCTCGGCACGGTGATGAACGCCTCGATCATGCGTGACTATCTGCGCGCCGAAGGGCTCCGGTCCAAGATCTTCAGTCCCCGGGAGCATCGCCCCCTGACCAAATCCTTCGCCCGGGACGAAGCCCTGGCCCTGATGCAGTCCGGCCATGTGCTGCTCTTCGCCGGAGGAACCGGCAACCCCTATTTCACCACCGATTCGGCCGCCGCCCTGCGCGCCCTGGAAATCAGCGCCGATGCCCTGCTCAAGGGCACGCAGGTCGATGGTGTCTACGACAAGGATCCCAACAAGTACGACGATGCCCAGCGCTACGATCAGCTGACCTACGATGAAGTCATCGACCGGAGGCTGGGGGTGATGGACCTGACCGCGGTCACCCTTTGCGCGGAACAGGGACTCCCCATGTTCGTTTTCGATATCTCGGATCCTGACAACCTCGTCAACGCCATAGCCGGTGATCAGCCGGGAACGTGGATCAAAAAGGAGACCCAGTCATGAGCGCCGACGTGAAGGAAACCGCGGAAATGTCCATGGATGAAATGATCGAAACGGTGAAAAGTCGGCTCAGCCGCATCCGCACGGGCAAGGCTTCGCCCGCGGCCCTCGACGGGGTCAAGGTGGACTATTACGGGGCGCTCACACCGCTGAACCAGTTGGCTACCGTGGCGGTTCCCGAACCCCGCCTGCTGACGGTCAAGCCTTTCGACCGGGGATCCATCGGCGCCATCGAAAAGGCGATTCAAGCCTGCAACCTGGGCTTCAATCCGGCCAGCGACGGCATGATGATCCGTATCCAGATCCCGGAACTGACCGAAGAAAGCCGCAAGGACCTGGGCAAACAGGCCCGGGAATTGGGCGAAGAGGGGAAAATCGCCGTCCGCAAGGTTCGCCAGGAGGCAAATGATTCCCTGAAAAAGGAACAAAAGGACGGGGATATTACCGAGGATGAATTCCACGGGGACCGGGACGAGATCCAGAAGTTGACCGACCGCTTCTGTGAAGAAATCGACAAGACTGTTTCCGCCAAGCAGATCGAAATCATGGAGCTGTAGGAGATCGTTTCACATGGCCTCACCGCACGACATGGAGACCTTGGCGCACCTGGATCTTGACGACCTGGTGGCGCGGGTGACCGAACGTGGCGACCTGCCCCGACATATCGCCATCATCATGGATGGCAATGGCCGGTGGGCCAAGAAGCGTTTTTTACCCCGGGTGGCGGGGCACCGGGCGGGGCGCCATTCCGTCAAGAGGTGTGTGGAAATCTGCGGCCGGCTGGGTGTGGATGTCCTGACTCTCTACACCTTCAGCCAGGAAAATTTCAACCGGCCGGCGGCAGAGGTCAAAGCCCTGTGGCTTTTTCTGCAGGAAACCCTGTCGGGCGAACGGGACGAGCTTGATCGTCGCGGCGTTCGGCTGACCGCCAGCGGGGCCCTCGATCTCCTGCCGGAAAAGGCTCGCATCGCCCTTCAACAGTCCATCGATTTCCTTGCGGATAATGAAGGTTTGACCCTCAACCTGGCTCTTGCCTACGGTGGACGTCAGGAAATCCTGCGGGCGGCCCTGCATCTGGCCGAACGATTGCGGGAAGGCGAAATCAGCCTCGACGAGGTTACCGAAGATACCTTTGCCCAAGGGCTCTACTCACCGGATCTGCCGGATCCGGACCTGGTCATCCGCACCAGTGGCGAAGCGCGACTCAGCAATTTTCTTCTCTGGCAGACCGCCTACTCGGAAATGTTCGTCACGCCGGTGCTGTGGCCCGACTTCGGCCAGAAGGATTTACTGCTTTCGGTGGCGGACTACCAGAACCGCGAACGGCGTTACGGCGCCTTGCCCCAGGATCGGCCTGTGCGGGGAGCTGACACCGGGAATTCCCTGCTGGACGCGGCCCGCTGGAAACGTCTGCTGAAGGTACGGCCATGACCGGGGACAAAAGACCCCGGCCCTCGGCGATACAACGGTTTCTGAACGCGGGTATCCTGCCCCGGGTGGTCGTTATCCTGGTGATGGTTCCCTGTCTCTACTTCATCACCCTGCGCGGCGGGGTGTTTTTTCTGATCCTGGCGGATCTGATCATCCTGCTCGGCCTGAGGGAATTCTACGTACTGATGAAGGCCAAAGGGTACCAACCCTTCGAGGTCCTGGGCTATTTCTGCGCCATGGCCATCAGTTGGTACGCCTGGCGCCAGGGGGTGGGGGTTCCGCTGATCCTGACCGGCAGCCTGTTGCTCATCATGGTGCGCGAACTTTTCCGCAAGGACATGAGCCGGTCCCTGGGGCATATCGCGGTGACCATTTTCGGGATCATGTATATCGGCTGGATGGGCAGCCACCTGGTGATGTTGCGGCAGTTGCCGGTGGCCCTGGGGCTTGAGGACTATATCGGTGCGAGGCTGGTGTTTTTTGCCGCTCTGGTAACCTGGTCCACCGATACCGGAGCCTATCTGTTCGGAGTGGCGCTGGGACGTCACAAATTGATACCCCGGATCAGCCCCAACAAGACCGTAGAGGGCGCGTTGGGCGGACTGCTGGCCGCGGGTTTCTGTGGTTGGATCTGTGCGAAGGGCCTGACGCCTTTTCTGACCCCGCTGGCGGCTACGGTTATCGGTTTGATCACCGGGGTCATGGCCCAACTGGGCGACCTTGTGGAATCCATGATCAAGCGGGACGTGGGCATCAAGGATACCGCGGAGCTGATCCCGGGACATGGAGGCATCCTGGATCGCTTCGATTCACTTCTCTTCACTGTTCCGGTACTCTATTACTACTTCCGGTTCTTCATCGTCTGATCGCTCGACCCGCAAGGAGGGGGGTGTCCCGTAAAATGAATTCCAGACCGAATGAATATCGCCATGAACCCTCGCTCTACCCCTGCGGCCGCCCCCTGCTGGAATTTCCGCGTCCCCTGCGCCTGATCGTTCTGGGCGCCACGGGTTCCATCGGGACCCAGACTTTGGATCTGGTCAAACGGCATCCTGAAAAGCTCCAGGTGATCGCCGTGGGCTGCCGTTCGCGGGTCAGGGAACTGGCGGGCCTTCTCGATGACCTGGCTTTGGCCTGCCCGGACCACGAACCTCCATTGGTGGCGGTGGCCGATGCCGCGGCCCATTCACTAGCCGCCAAGATGCCGCAATTGAAGAAGGGTTTGCTCGCGCACGGATCGCGGGGTCTCGTCGAAGCGGTCACCGAAGCGCCCGACGCCCATTGCCTGGTCAACGGACTGGTGGGCGCCGTCGGGCTCGAACCGACCCTCGCGGCGGCGGCCAGGGGGTTGAGAATCGCCCTGGCCAACAAGGAATCCCTGGTGGTCGGAGGATCCCTGGTGACCGCGGCGGTGTCCGCGGGTGGGGCCGAGGTCCTGCCGGTGGATTCGGAGCACGCGGCCATTGCCCAGTGCCTGTCCGGCCGCAAGGAAGAGGAAATCGCCCGTCTGATCCTGACGGCCTCCGGCGGTCCGTTCCGTCAAACCAGCAGTTCGGACCTGGCTTCGGTCACCCTCGAACAGGTCCTGAACCATCCCACCTGGAACATGGGACCCAAAATCACTGTTGACTCCGCGACCCTGATGAACAAGGGGCTGGAAATCATCGAGGCCCACCACCTGTTCGGGGTGCCGTACGATGATATCGAGGTTGTCGTTCATCCGGGCTCCATCGTTCACTCCCTGGTGGAGTTTGTCGACGGGGCGCTGTTGGCCCAGATGGGGACCCCGGATATGCGAATACCCCTTCAATACGCCATCAGCGGGGAAAAGCATTGGCCCCTGAAGACAGGCAGGCTAGATTTGCTGGATACCGGGTCACTCCTGTTTGAGGCTCCGGATCCGGTGCGTTTTCCCTGCCTTCGTCTGGCCCGTGAAGCCGGCATCGCCGGAGGGTCCGCGCCCATTGTTCTCAATGCAGCCAACGAGGAAGCCGTGACGGCTTTGCTGGACGGCCGTATCCGGTTCGGGGACATCCCGAACATCATAGAAGACTGTCTGGCGGCTGAGGCCCAGTGCGGGGTTTCCGACCTCGCCACCGCCCTTGCCGTCGATAAACAAGCCCGCAGGACGGCCACCGGTCATATCGACCGCAGGTCTTCCGCCGGCGAATGAGGTCGATTTGTCCAGCAACTTCCTGATCACGATATTCGCGTTCATGCTGACCCTGGGACTTGTGGTCATCGTTCACGAACTGGGGCATTTCCTGTTCTGCAAACTGTTCGGGATCTACGTGAAAACCTTTTCCATCGGCATCGGCCCCAAATTCCTGCGCAAGCGCTGGGGAGAAACGGAGTACGTGCTGTCGGCCATACCGTTCGGGGGCTACGTCAAGATGGCCGGTGAAGGGGTGATGGAGGAAATCCAGGATACCGGAACCGGGACGGAAAGAAAATATCCCCTGGGAACCGAGGAAGGCAACGCCGAGGCTGCCGGCATCGACGACCATATCCCGCCGCACCGGCGGTTGAATGCGCGTCCGGCGTGGGAGAGGTTTCTGGTGTTTGTCGCCGGCCCCCTGTTCAACCTGGTGCTTTCGTTCCTGTTGTATACGGGACTGATCATGAGCAACGGCCTGCAGAACATTCCCTTCACCACGGTGGGGGAGGTCCGCGCTGATTCCCCCGCCATGACGGCCGAATTCCAGGCCGGTGATGAAATCCTGAAGGTCAACGGAAGGCCCATGGAGAACTGGGGAGAGATCGAGGAGGCCCTGGTTCCGGTGGATCTGCGGAAGTCCGGGAACGTGCCGCCCGCAACGGTGGAGGTCAGCCGCGACGGCGGGATCCTGACCCTGGAACTGCAGCCTCTGTTCGATGAGGATACCGGCTACTGGTCCCTCGGCCTGGAAGTCTGGAATACCACCGTTGGACTGGTGAAACGGAACGGTCCCGCTGCTGATCTCGGACTGCAGATGGGAGACGTGGTGAAGTCGATCAACGGCCAGGCCGTCACCACCTTCAGCGCCATCGCGAGTCTGATCAACGACCATCCCGAGCAGGATGTCGAAATCGTCTGGGAGAGGGATGGCCAGATCATGACCGGGATCGTTGTTCCCGAACTCAAGGAAGTCCAGCCGGGGGTCATGAAGGGCCGCATCTTCATGGAGCCATTTTTTGCCTATGAAAAAGTCGGTATGGGCACCGCCATGGTCATGGGCTACGGGCGGACCATCGGGACCATCGAGGTCACCGTGGGTGTGCTGCGGGATTTCGTCATGCGCCGGCTGGGGCTGGACGCCGTGGGCGGTCCCCTCAGGATCGGACAGGCCGCCGGAGAGATGTTGAGCTGGAGCTTTTCGCACCTGATGTACTTTGTGGCGTTTTTCTCCATCAACCTGTTTTTATTGAACCTGATGCCGATTCCCGTTCTGGATGGCGGCCACGTGCTGTTCCTGTTGCTGGAAGTGATCCGGGGAGGGAAACCGGTGCCGGAACGGCTGCAGGCAATCGCCACCCAGATGGGGCTGATCATTCTGTTGCTGTTCATGACCTTCGTGGTCGTGCTTGATGTTTGGAAGGTGACCGGCCACTAGTTCCCGGCGGCGGGGTCTCCCTCGTTTTCGGGGTCCGGTTCAGGAGGTTCCTGAAACGGAACCGGGAGGGGACTGTCCAGGCGGTCAGACCCTGAAAAAACCTTCAGGGATTCCTGTTCCGCCACCAGGATTCGGCGGAGCAGGGAGGCTACGGCCTCGGCGCGAAGGGGATCATCCGGCGCTCCGGCCAGGGTTATCGACAGCGAACTGTCGCCCCAGTCGGCGGCCAGTGAATCCAGGAGCGCGTCACCGGCGGTGCGGTCCAGAAGTGCGACGGTTTTGGCCCGCTCGAGGATGACCATGCGCTCCACGAATACGAATTCGCCCCCGGACAGATCGTCCAGGGTCAGCGGCCCGTCGTTCTTTTCGCACCCCGCAGCGGGCAGCAGGCAGGCCAGCAGAAGTGGAAGATAAAGGAGGCGGGAAGATTTTTTCATGATCATGGCCTTGTTCCCCGGTCTGAGGTCGAGGTGATGCTGGCCGGTGGCCGACCGCGGCTCCGGCATTTTGAGTCGATTGGCGAACTGCTGCCGCCGCGAACCTGAAAAAGGACATTACATCACCGACCCGGTTTTTCCACGAATATTACCGGGACGGATATTTGACGGAGCAGAGGTTTGATATTGGGCGAGACGCCAGACAACGAAATTCGGATATCGGCCTGGTGCCGTTTTGTCCTGGTTGTTGTCTGTGCCATGTGCATTCCGGGCCCCCTGACGGGTGTTTCTCTCGCTGACGAGGAACTTGACTACGGACTTGAGACTCACCGTCTGGCCCAAATCGAGATTACAGGCAACTCCACCTATTCTTCCGGTGAACTCAAAAAACTTCTGCGGATCCAGGAAGCGACCTGGAAGCGACCCCTGCATGTCCCCAGGTACCGCCCCCATCTGGTGGATACCCAGGTGAGGATATTGGAAACGTTCTACCGCAACCGCGGGTTCCATCAGGTTTCCGCCCGCCTCGATTCCATTTCCCCCGTTGACCAGGAAGGAGATGTTCTGCACATCTCTATCGTGGAAGGTCGGCAAACCATGATCGGCCGGGTTTCATTCGTGGGGAACGGACCCATCAGTGAAGGTCAACTGCGCGAGGCCATGTACCTTCTGGAGGGCCAGCCCGCCCCGGCGGACCTCAATGCCTTTGGGGGCGATCTCTACGCCATTCGCGACCTGTACCGGAAGGAAACCTATCTCGACGCGACGGTTCAGTCCTCCATGACCATCGAGGACTCACCCGGTGGTCCGGGCTATCTTGCTTTTGTTACCTACACGATCAGGCCGGGGCTGGATTATTACGTCGGCGAGATCAAGCTGGCCGGAAATGTCGCCACTCACGACAACCTGCTAATCCGGGAACTTTTGATCAAGGAAGGCCAGCCCCTGTACTGGCAACTGGTCGAGGATTCACGACGCCAGTTGTTGGCCACCGCCCTTTTCCGGGACGTGACCATCGTGCCGGTGGGCGTTGATACGACCATCGGGCGGGCGGACCTGCTGGTTCGGGTCATTGAGCGGAAACCGGCTTTCTACGAGTTCGGTGTCGGGGTGGGAAGTCTCGAAAGAATCCGGGTGCTGGCCTCCTGGGGTCACTATAATCTCTGGGGTACCGGCAGGCGATTCCAGATCCGTACCCGCGTTTCCTGGAACGTTGAGGATGTGGTGGGCAACCCCATCAGGTTTGACCAGGGCCAGATCAACTACCGGGTCGACGCGGAGTATGTCAATCCCCATATCCGTAATAGCCGCTATAGTTTCGACCTTAATCTTTATACAAAACGTGAGACCCGCGGGGAGTCGGGTCTGAACATGGTCAGTAATGGTTTTAACGTGGGCACGACCTGGAGAGCCAGCCGCCGGGTGAGGCACAGCGCCTACCTGGGACTCAAGATAACTTCGCCCACCGTTCATCCCTACGCGCCGGACAGCCTGAAGGTCCGCTTCGATGAACTCGGTGCAACCTCGGATGAGACACGGTCGGTCAACTGGGCCGTCTACATTGATCATCGTGATGACCTTTTCTCACCGTCCCGGGGGAGTTACTCCGTGGTGACGGCAAAGCTGGCCGGGGGGTTGATGGGGGGCGATTTCAGCTTCTTCAAATGGTCCACCGCCTGGCATAATTACCACCAGACACCGATCGGGGGAATCCTGGCGCTGCGTGTCATGCTGGGCGGCACCCGACCCTATGGGAGTTCCCTGGACAAGGGAGCGGACGGTGTGCCTTACGATGACCGGTTTTTCGCCGGGGGTTCCTCCACCGTGCGCGGTTACCGGCACAATTCCCTGGGGCCCCAGGTAACCGACCAGGACGAACTCGATCGCCTGAACTACTCGTCGGACGTGCTGCTGCCCGACAATCCGGCCCGTGGCGGCAACTATTTGATGCTGACCAACGTGGAGTGGCGGTTCCCTCTTCCGGTGCTGAAGCGCTGGAAATTTTCCAGTGTGTTCTTCTTCGAGGGCGGCAACGTCTGGGCCCAGTTGAAGGATATGCGGATGACGGGCTTCCGCTTAACTTCCGAGCCCGGTGATCCCCAGGATCCGGCGTCGACCAAGGATTGGGATTATCGTTACAGCTATGGAACCGGAATCCGGTTCGGCACACCTTTTGGACCTGTCCGCGTGGATGTGGGTTTCCCCTTGAAACGCGTGCGTTATGTAAGTGAAACCCGTGACGTCCAGGACCCGAAGGTCCTTTGGCACTTTTCCCTGGGATACCCGTTCTGATGCGTTGGGTGAGACCACAGAAACTTCCCCTTTTGGTCGCCTGGCTGGTGATAGCCGGAGTGATTTATTATTTGGGCTCCCATCCGGCCCTGATCGCGCCCTACGGGTCGAATCTGGTCAGCCGCCATCTGCTGCGGATCGAGGGCGGGGGACTGCGGGTCCGGGATTTCCGCGTGCGGACCTTTGAAGGTCTGGACCTCTATGGAGTATCCCTGACCCTGCCCGGCAAATCCGGCGGCATTACCCTGATGTCCGCCGATACGGTGACGGTGGATTTCAAATTCGAGGAAGCTCTCGGTGCGGTGCCCCATCTGCGCCGGGTGGTCGTGGCGCGTCCCGAGATATATTCCATGGCCGGAAACGACACTACCAGCGGGGATGAATCGGACACCATCGACCTCGGGTTGCCTGCTCTTCTGATAGACCACCTGGTGGTGCGCGACGCCTTTCTCGAATTTTCCGATTCCGGCGGGCGGACGGTTCAGCGGATACCCAGTATCGATCTCAGTGGTGAAGTGCGGACCGGTGGAGAAGTGCGGGCCCTGTTGAGGGGGTGCGACGTGGATTGGGAGACCCACCAAAGCCAGCTGACCGGGCTGCGTGGTGAAATTCTGGTGGGGCCCGAGGGAATCGAAGTGGCCGGCCTGAGCGGAAGGCTTAATGGAAATCCGGTCCGGGTGGACGGGGGGCGCCGCTGGGACGGCGATTTGGATATCAAGGTATCCGGCAAAGGCGTTTCGGTGGCCGAGGTGGAGACCCTTATCGACCAGACCCTTGGTTTCAACGCGGAAGGGGATATCGAAGGCACCTTCAGGAAGTCCGGCGACCTGGTTTTCTACGAAGGGGTTTTCAGCGGTGATGTGGAGGGCTTTCAGGCGCGGGACCTGGCGGGGAGTGCGACCATCAGTTCCCAGGAGGTTCTTCTCGAGGGAATGGCCGGCACCATCAACGGGACGGGATTCGAAGGGGGAGGCAGTTTTGACATCAGGGACGAGTCCTCGGTCACCTTCGTCCTGGAGGGGGATGTTTCGAATGTCGATCTATCCAAGGGACTGATACCCGGTGGGGACGAAATGCCCCGTACAGACGGAGTGGGCAGGTTGCGGATCGAACAATCCCTGAATCCGGAATGGACGAGGGTCACGGGTGTCCTGAACGACGGATTCATTGAGATCATGCCCTTCGACACCTGCTACGTGGAGGTGGTCGCCGTCGGTGATTCGGTATATTTCAACCGCATCGAAATCATGTACGGCAACCTGCACGGCATGCTGGAGGGAGTTGCCGATACGGCAGGCAATTTCGATGGGTATGTCAGCATAAACTCCGAGAACATCAATACCATGCCTCCCGCATGGAACCTGCCTTCAACAGCGGGACGCCTTAACGGTCAGGGGACGGTGAACGGCCCGGTGGATGATTTGTTTTTCACCGGCTGGCTCAACCTGTATGAATTCGAATTGGGGCCCATCGGGGCAGGCTCCGGAGAAGTGGCCCTGATGGTGGACGACCTGCTGGGCGAACAGGATATCACCGTCGGCATCGACGGCCGGGCTTTTTCCATCGGCGGGGTTCCTTTTGGAGACTTCAGCCTGTGGGGATCGGCAAGCCCGACCAGCGCCCGGGTCGATTCCTTCCGGACGGACCTGGGCGACACCAATATCTTCCTGAGTTTTGGCGCGGATTACGCGGATTCGGTCAGCAAAATCCAGGTGGATGAATTCATGATCGGCCTGGAAGGCACTCTGTGGGACATCGCCGATCCGGTGGAATTCTCCGTGGGCAGCGGTTATTTCTGGATGCCGGAAATGCGACTGTCCTCGGACCAGGGCGCCCTGGTCGTCAACGCCCTCTATGAAAGGGACCTGGTCGTCGCCGGCAGCCTGCAATTGGAGAATTTCGACCTCGCTCTGCTGAATCCCTTCACCAGGACGGAACACGATCTGGCGGGCCGGATGACCGCGGACATTTTGGTCGGTGGCGAACCGGCTTCGCCCCAGGTGAATCTGACGGCCGACATGGTGGATGCCCCCTTTGCCCTGGCCGATGTCCATTCCATGCACGTGACGGCGGGCTTCAACGCCGGCCAGGTCGATTTCCAGGAACTCGACCTGAGGACGAATTTCGGCAACGTCACCGGCCAGGGGACCGTTTCGAACCCGGGATCAGGCCTTGAAGACTTCTGGGCCGGATCGGATCTGGACCTGGACCTGAACATCGACAAGGGCGACTGGGCTTTCCTCGACCAGTTCGCCCTGCCCGCCCTGGACCGGTTGGACGGTGATTTCGACGGCAACCTGCGGGTGTCCGGCAGTGTTGCCGATCCCCTCATCAGGGGGCAGGTGCACAGCGCCCCCTTTAACGTCCATTGGCTCCATCTGGACGAGCTCGACTGCGAAGTCCTGGCCGACAGCCGGTCGATGGTTCTGGGAAACCTTTCCGGCCGGAAAAAAGACCTGGCCCTGACCGGCAGGATCGAAATTCCCCTGATCCTGGATCTGATGAGTGAGCCGACCTCTCCCCTGGACGGGCCGTTTTTCATGCAGATTGATATTCCCTGGGGCAGCAACATGGCGCCCTTGGTCCAGGCCACGAACGCCTTCATTACCGCCAGCGGTACGGGCGGCGCCCACGTCATTATTTCCGGACCCCTGGAGCATCCTCTCTATCAGGGAACCCTCGAGTTCAATGATGTGGGCTTTGTCCTGCGTAATATGCAGGAGGTCTATCACGAGGTTTCCGCCGAGGGAATTCTTCGCGGTGATGAGCTGAAGGTTTTCAACGTCAAGGGCAACGAAGGGCTGCGCGGTACCTTCACGGGGGAGGGGCAGGTCATTTTCGAAGGCCTGGAGATGAAGTCCTTCGATATCCAGCTGGGTCTGGACCGATTCCTGGTGGCGTCCATCCCCGACCTGGCGGTGATCGTCAGCGGCGAGAACGGCCGGCTGTCCAGCGTCGCGGTAGGGCCGGACAGCACCCTGGTTCCCAAATTCACCGGCGAACTGGAAATTTTGAAGGCCCGTTACGTGGGCAGTTTCAGCGAGAGCGGAGGTGGCCTCGATCCCACGCAAGCCACGGTGGCCCCTGATTGGATGGCCGACCTGCGCCTGCACGCCCAGCCCCGCGTGGCAACCATCGTCAATCGCGAACTGGAATTGTTCATGGGGGGAGACCTCAGTCTGATAAGGAGCGAAGAAGGGCTCTACCTGCGGGGCTCGCTGGATGTCAATTCCGGACGCCTGATCGTCTTCAACAACAATTTCGAGGTTCAGCGGGGGCGCTTGGATTTCAGCAGTGAACTGGGTTTCGATCCGCGTGTCGATCTGGACGCCACCACGAAATACCGTCTGCGCAGTCAGCACTCGAGCAACAGTATCATCGAAATTATCGGCGTCCACGTCACCGGTCCCTTGTCCGGTCCCGATATTCAGTTCACTTCAGAACGCGGGTATTCCCGTGAAGCGATTCAACGCATGTTGGTTGGGCTCGAACCCCATGCCTCGCCCGAAGGGGATTCGGCCCGTCTGGCCAACACCTCCATCGCCGCCGGCTTCAACATCGTCGAACGGGAGATCGCCCGGGAACTCGACATGTTCGATACCTTCGAGATCGATCAGATCCAACGGCAAAGCCAAACAGGAAACGCGAACCTGGATCCCCTGATCGGGGTGGGCAAGTACATCGGCAGCGACCTGTATCTTAAATACGCCCAGGGCATCCGGCAGGACGACCGTGATTTCATCGTGGAATACCAGATCAACCAGCATCTGCTGCTGCAGTCCGAAGTCCGCAGACGCATCGACGAGAACCAGGGGGAGTCGACCTACAACCTGGATCTCAAGTACCGGTTTGAATATTGACCCCATCATGACGGAGCAACCTTGAACGACATCCTCAACAATCTGAATGACGCCCAGTCCTCGGCGGTCTCGGCTCCCGATGGACCTGTCCTGGTGGTCGCGGGCGCCGGCAGCGGCAAGACCCGCGTCCTGACCACGCGCGTGGCCTGGCTGATGGCCGAAAAAAACGTGTACGCCAGCGAAATCCTGGCCTTCACCTTCACGAACCGCGCCGCCAAGGAAATGGTGGCGAGGGTGGCCAACAGCCTGGACGGGCGTGACGTGCCCTTCTGGATCGGCACCTTTCACGCCACGGGGTTGAAAATCCTGCGAACCGACGGGGCGCACATCGGCATCCAATCCGGGTTTTCGATTTTCGATACCGACGACAGCAAGCGCCTGCTCAAGCAGGTCATGTCCGACCTGAACATCGACCCCAAACAGTTCACGCCCAACGCCACGCGGTCGGTGATCAGCAAATGGAAAAACGACGACCTGGATCCGGAGAAAGCCAAGTCCCTGGCCCAGTCGTTCATCGACGAAAAATACGCCGCCATCTACGAGGGCTACCAGGCCGCGCTGGTCAAATGCAACGCCCTGGATTTCGACGATCTGATCCTGCGCACCGTGCATCTGCTGGAGCAGGTCGAATCGGTCCGGCTCAAGTACGCGCAGAAGTTCAAGCATGTCCTGGTTGACGAATTCCAGGACACGAACCCGCTGCAGCTGGTGCTGGTCAAGCTGCTGACCTGCGTTCACGGCAACCTGTTCGTGGTGGGGGACGACGACCAGTCGATCTACTCCTGGCGGGGCGCGCGCATCGAAAACATGCTCAACTTCGACGAGTACTTTCCCGGCGCGGTCACCTTCCGGCTGGAGCAGAACTATCGCAGTACCGGGAACATCCTGGCCGCGGCCAACGAGGTCATCGCCAACAACAAGCAGCGCAAGGGCAAGAACCTGTGGACCAGCGGCAGTGACGGCGACAAGCTTACCGCGGAGGAGTTTTTCGACGACGAGGACGAAGCCGCCCGGTTGGTGGACATCATCCGCGCGGAAACCGCTGAAGGCATGACCCGGGGCGACGTGACGGTCCTGTACCGGACCAACGCGCAGTCCCGCGTGCTTGAAGACGCTCTCAGAAGGGCCTCGCTCGCCTACCAGATCATCGGCAGTCTCCACTTCTACGACCGCAGGGAAGTGCGCGACCTGATGGCCTACCTGAAACTGGTGGCCAATCCCGCCGACCAGATAGCCATCCAGCGGGTGATCAATGTACCCAAGCGAAAAATCGGCGACACTACCGTGAATCGTCTGATCGGCCTGGCCAACCGGGATGGGCTGACCCTGGGGGAGACCGCCGCCCGCGAAGGCCTGCTGGAGCAGGAAATCGCTCCGGCCGCCTGCAAACGGGTGCGGGACTTTTTCGACATGACCACCCGCTGGCGAATGCTCTCGACCAACGGTGAATCGGTGCATGAGCTTTTGACCCGGATCATGAAGGACATCGGTTACACGGGTTATCTGGAGATGGACGATCCCGAGGCCGCAGGAGCCCGCAACGAAAACGTGGCCGAACTGATCAATGCCGCCGCCGGCTTCGTCGAGTCCACCGGAGGGGGCACCCTGGACCAGTTCCTCGAACAGGTGGCCCTGGTGGCGGACCCCGACAAGATCAAGGATGGGGAAGGGCTGGTGCGGCTGATGACCATCCACACCGCCAAGGGCCTCGAATTCCCCGTCGTGGTGATCACAGGGTGTGAAGACGACATCCTGCCCCACATCAACAGCTCCGAGGACGAACATGGCCTGGAAGAGGAGCGCCGCCTGTTCTACGTGGCGATGACGCGGGCCGAAAAGAGGGTCTATCTGCTGCACGCCGCCCGCCGCCGCCGCTACGGCACCTGGCAGGACAGCCTGCCGTCGAGATTTTTGGCCGAGGTCCCGGACAACCTGATCGAGCGTCGCCATCTGGACTCCCGCAGCACCTTCACCAAACCGGTGGCCCGCAGCCTGTTCGGAGGCGGCGGTTCCCTGCCCAAGCGCTCACCGCAAACGGGCAGCCGGAGTTCCTCGCCGGCCCGGCCGGTCCATCCCAGCGAGTGGGGCCACCGCAAACCGGAATCTGCGGCCCCGGCTCAGGACACAGGCTGGGTCGATGAAGTGGTGCAGGACGCGCCCTTCTACGAAGGACAGACGGTGACCCATGGAATTTTCGGATCGGGAATGGTCAGCAGGGTCGAAGGCCGCGGCGACGACATGATGGTGACCGTCGACTTCAACGAGTCCGGCCGCAAACACATCAACCCCCGCTTCGCTCCCCTGGTGCCCGTGGATTGATCGCCGTTATGTTATAATTGCGGGCTTCCGGTGGGCGGCAATCAGCTGCACCCTGGAACGACATTCTCAACAGGCAGGTCAGTGTGGTCATTGATACCCATGGATTCTCAACCCGGTTTCGGTGGGGCCGCCTGACCCGGTGGGCCCTTTTGGTTCTCCTGATGGCCTGCCTTGTGCCCGCCTCCCGGGTGAGTGCCCAGCAGGACATCGCGGACGAAGTTTTCTACCATTTCATGCCGATCTGCTGGCGTGATTCCGACAGCGACACCTACCGTTTCGGTGATTTCGGTGGAATGACGGACTCGCTGGACTACCTCGAGAACCTGGGGATCACCGCGGTCTGGATGAATCCGATCTTCCCGTCGCCCGCCTATCATGGTTACCAGCACGGCCCGGCCGACCAGTTGAACGCCTGGTTCGGGGCGGAGGCCGATCTGACCGCTTTCTGCGAAGCGGCCCACCTGCGCGGCATCAAGGTTTTCGTGGACTTCGTCGCCTACGGAATCAGCCAGGACTCTGTCTATTTCCAGGACGCCTACGGCAGTCCCGGCAGCGATTTCGACTCCTGGCTGGCCTTCGAAAATCAGCAGAACACGGAATACCTGGGCTCGGTCTACAACACCTGGAACGGCGACCAGGTGGGTTTTATCCACTGGGACCTGAGGGATTCCCATCCCGTCAATCTGGTCACCGACTGGGCGCGGTACTGGCTGGATCCAAATGGCGACGGCGATTTTTCCGACGGCCTGGACGGCTATCGCCTGGACCATGTCTGGAAGACCTACCCCAACGGTCCGGACGGGTGGGGATACCACATCGACACTTTCTGGGCACCCTGGCGTGACGCGTTGCGCGCGGTGAACCCCGATGTGTTTGTCTTTGCCGAGCAGGCCGACTGGGGTAGCCAGGGCACGGAACTTTTGACGGGGATGGACGCGGCGTTCACCAAGCCCTTCGAGTTCGGCGCCCGTGACGCTCTGCGCTGGGAATACGCCGAACCTCTTTACAGCCAGATGGCGGCGGCCGTGGCCGCGTTGAACGCTTCGAGCGCCGGCGGCACCTTGATGACCACCATCGGCGACCACGATATCGACCGCCTGGCCACCTCCATCGGCGACGATTTCGGCCGGGGCAAGGCCGCCGCCGCGGTTCTGCTCACCCAACCCTTTTCACCGGTCATCTACCATGGCGACGAGATCGGCATGCGCGGTGCCAAGAACACGTCCTACCCTGGTGACGCGGCCGACATCCCCATGCGTGAGCCCTTCAAATGGAACGCGGTCGCCGGCCCGCCCATGTCCAATTACGACGCCGCGAACCCCACCGTTCTGGCCGGACGTATATCACAGGACAACGACGGTCGTAGCGTCGAGGAGCAGGATGGGGTCTCCGGGTCCCTGTTGGAGGCCTACCGTGACCTGATTTCCGTCCGCCGTGGCAATATCGCCCTGCGCAGGGGCGGATATCATCCGGTTGCCGCCACCAGCGGCGCCGTCTGGTCGTTCGTTCGTGCCCACGACACCCAGCAGATTCTCGTGGCCATCAATGTGAACGCCTCTTCCCAGAACCTGACCCTGGATTTGAGCGAGTTCGTCATTCCCGGCGGTGCGACCTCGGTGGTGGATGTTCAATCGGGTACTCCTCATCCGGATCTGACCGACCAGAACAAATCCTCCTATCCTTTGCAGTTACCCGCCTATGGGTACGTTCTGCTCCTGGTTGACGTGGAGCCTCCCGCACCTCCGGTGGCCCTGGTGGACGGCAGGGACATTCCCACCTCTTTCGCGGGCGGTTTCCCGCTGTCGCTGCAGGCCAGCCCGACCCACCTGGGGGACAACGTCTCCGAACTGAACCAGTTGTTCTACCGTGTTGATGGTGACTCACTTTTTTTGGGCCTGACCGGCAACCTGGCCACCGATGGAACCGGTTTGGCCATCATGTTCGATTCGGTTCCCGGCGGTCAGAACGTTCTGGATCTTTCCAACCTGTCGCCCCCTCCGGCGGGACCGGACCAGTTGACCGGTCTGCGGTTCGACAGCGGTTTTGAACCCGACCAGATGATTTACGCCAACGCCTGGTCAGGGTCGATATACATCGACCAGTACGAACTGCTTTCGACAGGCGGCGCTGAAAAAACCTTCCGGGGCCAGGGAACGGTGAACATCGGCTACGGCCTGCTGTCGGGGGGCGACAATCCCGGCAGCCTGAGGTTTGCCTTGGACAACAGCAATACCGGCGGCGTGACCGACTCGACGGTGGATCAGGCGGCCAATGCTGTAATGGGTGTTGAAATCTACCTGCCGCTGTCCTACCTCGGTGTTGCTTCCGGGGAGGGCAACAGTGTCAAGGTCGCCGCGTTCCTTCTCGAACCGAGCGGCGAGGTGAGCAACCAGTGGTTGCCGCCGGTCTTTGGGATTATCGGATCTCTGGGATTTGCTCCTGATCTTACCGGATACCCGGGGGAACAGTTCGGCCAGTTGTACAATGTGACCGGCGTGGACGGTTCCGGTTCAGAAAGTACCGGAGCCGGCCTGACCTTTGTCGCCAGTTCCGGTGAAATGGGGGGTGAGGGAGCCGTGTTCTCTTTCCGGTTGGCCCAGAATGAATCGGTTCGGCTGACGGTCCATGATGTGAGCGGTCGGCTGGTCAAGACCCTGGTGGGCGGCGTGAACTATCCCGCCGGGCCCCATGAAATAACCTGGTCGGGAAACGACAATTCCGGCCGCAAGGTTGCCGCCGGACTGTATATCGGGTTGCTGGAGGCGGGGTCACTGAGGGCTACCGGAAAGATCACCCTGCTACGCTAAAGGGGCGGGGTCAGTTCAGCAGGGTGAGTTTGCGGACCGCGCGTGCCCCCGAGGCGTTGAATTCCACCCAGTAGACGCCGGCGGCCAACCGGGCCGCGCCCCCGGCCGGGGGCCAGTTCCAGACGTGGGGTTCGGTGGCCGGGTCATTCCTGGGGCCGGTGGCCGCGAGAATCCCCAGATCCTCTTCATGAATAAGTCGTCCCCTTGTATCGTACAATTTTGCAATGGTTTTCCGTTCCGAGGTCAAGTAGATCCTGAATTCAGCGCCCGCCGCCAATACGGGGTTGGGCCAGGGCCCTTCCACCTGAAGGACCGCTGGCGGGGTCAGCCAGGTTTGCATCAAAACCATTCCCAGGGGATCCACGGAAACCGAATCGACCCGGCAGGATGTCGTCCAGGAAAACGTCTCTTTCGCCCGCGTGAGCGTTACCAATTCCGGAAGGCTGTCGCATGCGGTGTGGATCACGATCGGGACGGCCACCTCGAAGACGGGGCTCTGCTGCTGGGTAAAGGTCACCTCGACGCCATAGCTGCCCAGGGGAGGCTGGATGGTTTTGGTATCAGTCCTGATCACGGGCACTTCGGAAGTGGCCAGCCAGGGATCGAAAAATCCACTGAGGTCCCGTCCGGCCGCGGCTTCGGCGTAGGCGATCATGTCGGCCAATGTGACGCTGCCCAGAACCAGTTCCGGCGCGGTGGCGTAGGTGGCCAGGAAATCGTTAAATGCGGGCCGGCCGATCAGCATCCTCAACATGTGCAGGACCCAGGCTCCCTTGTCGTAGATCAGGTTATTGGGCAGGATGGGATCCGGGTCCACCAGTACCCCATCGTTCACAAAAAGATCGGGATGCCGCTTCGGTCCGATTACCCACATGTAATCCAGGTAGGCTTCGTGACCGCTGACGTGTTCGACCCACAGTGCTTCGCAGTAGCGGGCAAAGCCCTCGTTGAGCCAGATGTCCGCCCACACCGACGGGGTCAGGCTGTCGCCGAACCATTGGTGGGCCAGTTCGTGGATCACCACCAGTTCCCAGCGGTGGTCTCCAGTAAAGACGATGGGACTGAGGCTGGTCGCCGTCTGGTGCTCCATCGATCCGAACCACTTGATTTCCACCTGGGCGTATTTCTCGCCGCTGAAGGGATAAGGGCCGGCCAGCACGGTCATGAATTCCATCATGTCGCAGGTGGGGGCCAGGTCGATTTCTGCTTTGGCCCTGTCCTGGGGAAATACGTGGAAGTCCAGACGCACCGGGCCTCCGGCACTCACCGAACAATCCTCGCTCCAGGAAACGTAGTTGGTGGCGGCCACGGATATAAGGTAGACGGCGATGGGGTATTCCTCGCGCCAGGCGAACCGGCGCCATCCCGCCTGCGGGATATCCTCGGCCAAAAGCGTGCCGTTGGAAATCACCTGCAACGGGTCCGGGACCATGGCCCGCAGGCTGACCCGGGCCTTGTCGCTGGGGTGATCCTTGCAGGGCCACCACGAATGGGCGGACCAGGGCTGGTTTTGGTTGGCGACGATGGGCATGTCGTCCGCCGGGTCGTCGGGGGTGCCGCTGTCGTGGATGCGGAACATCAGGCCGCTGCGGAAATTGCCGTGGGGCGGGGGGCGTCCGTGCCAGTGGACAGTGAGGGTTTCGGGCCTGCTTGAGGCCAAAGGTTCGTCCAGGGTCACCACCAGGCTGTCTCCCTGGTGGGTGAAGGCCGCGGCGCCGCCCCGGAAGGTGACGCCATCGCAGATCAAATCAGCCACCAGGTCCAACCGGACCCGGAAAAGGTCTCCCGCAAGCGCGGTCAGACCGATGTCCACCGACCCGTTGAGCGATTTGCTGGCGGGAAAAAGCTGGAGATCCAGATCGTAACTCAAGACATCGTACCCGCGGTCCCCGCTGGGGGGCGGAGGAAACTCGTCGGTTTTTTGAGCCAGAGAATAGGGGGAGGGGTCGGCAAGCAATTCCAGGGGAACCCGGCATTTGGCCGGGCTGGGTTCGGGAAAGGTGGCGGCGCGCAATCCGCCTGACGAACCGCTGGCGGCCAGAACCAGAAACAACAGGACCGCTCGCGGGAAAAAGAATCTCATTCGCGGTCGCGGCCGCATTTCCAGCAGGCGTCGAAACTGCCGTCAATCTCTTCGGAGCAACCGCCGCAAACCCAGGTCCCGGTGGTGGTGGCCACGGCGGTGGAGGTCAGGATCTCCCGGGCTTTATCGAGATCCCCGTCGGCGACGAACAATTTGATGCCGGCCTGGAGGTCGAGATGGGGCCTCATTCCGCCGCAATTATCCTTTTCCAGGACAACCTGGACGCCGAGTGCCTCGAGCCGGCCTTTGGCGATCTCGGCTTCTATTTCGCTGGTGTAGGTTTCCAGACGAGTCATTCCGTCACGCATGAAGGATTCCTTCCCGAAGTTTGGATCTCTGAACACATCATAAGAATACCACGGAAAATGTGGTCGGCAAAGTCCCTCTGTGCCCTTTTGAATGATTCTCACCCTTGCGGGCGGCGCCATTCACTGCGAATATGGGTCCGAACAATTTGAAGCTGTTTCCGCCTGTCGGGAACTTCCCATTTTCCGGAGGTATTCTCTTGAGTCGACGCGATCCTCACTCATTCAGCGACCTGGACCAGGGCCGGGTTACCAGCATGGACCTCGATTTGAACGTGGATTTTTCCTCCAGCCGCATCGAAGGCACCGCCACACTCAAACTGGACTCGAATGCTTCCGGTCCCCTGGACCTGGACACCCGGGATCTTGAAATCAAGGGCGTGACCGATGCCGCCGGCAATACCCTGGAGTGGGAGATCGCCGAGACGGACGACATCCTGGGCTCGTGCCTCCGGGTCAATCTGAATGGGGAGGGGGATACCTTCACTATCGATTACGCCACCAGCCCCAAGGCCAGCGCGCTGCAGTGGCTTGAACCGGCACAGACCGATGGCGGCAAGCATCCCTACCTGTTCAGTCAGTGCCAGGCTATCCACGCGCGCAGTGTCATTCCCTGCCAGGATTCTCCCCTGGCCCGTTTTACCTTCACCGCCAAAATGACCGTGCCCGAGGGTTTGACCGTGGTCATGGCCGCGGCGCCCGGCCAGGCCGCCGAAGGCGCGCAACCGGGCACACGCAGTTTCAGTTTCGAAATGCCCCAGTCCATTCCTCCGTACCTGTTCGCCTTCGCCGTGGGGAACATCGTTTCACAGGATCTGGGACCCCGCTCACGGGTATACACCGAGCCCGAAACCCTGGAAAAATCGGCCTGGGAATTTGCCGACGTGGACAAAATGCTCCTGGCGGCCGAAGACGTGTTTGGACCCTACCTGTGGGACCGGTTCGACTTCCTGGTGATGCCGGGATCCTTCCCCTACGGCGGGATGGAAAATCCCCGCCTGACGTTCCTGACCCCGACCCTGCTGGCGGGGGACCGGTCCCTGGTCAACGTTTTGGCGCATGAACTGGCCCACAGCTGGACCGGCAACCTGGTCACCAACGCCACCATGGACGACTTCTGGCTCAACGAAGGTTTCACTGTCTGGGCCGAACGAAGAATCCTGGAAAACCTGGACGGCCGGGAGGCCAAGTCCCTGGCTTCGGCCATCGGGCGCAACGGTCTGATGGAAGCCATGAATTCCTTTGGCATGGATTCGCCCTTCACCCAGTTGGAAACCGACAGCAAGGGTTCGGACCCGGACGAGTTCTACTCCCTGGTGCCTTATGAAAAAGGTTATCTGTTCGTGGCCCTTCTCGAACAGGTCGCCGGTCGTGAAAAGTTTGACGCCTTCATCAAGAAGTATATCCAGCATTTCAGTTTCACCTCCATCACCACGGCTCAGTTCGAGGAGTTCCTCAACGCCGAACTGCCGGGTATTCCCGAGCAGATCCGGGCCGAGCAATGGATCCACCAGGCCGGTCTGCCGGACAACGCGCCGGTCTTCGAGTCCGAGCGTCTGACCATGCTGGAGAATCTGGCCAAAAGCTGGTCCGACGGGGGGCGCCCCGATGTCGCGCAAGCCAAGGAGTGGACCGCCGAGGACTGGCAGATATTCCTGCAGGCCTTGCCGCGCATCCTTCCGGAAGCCGATTGCGTGTGGTTGGATGAAAATTTCGATCTGACCAGCCAGGGCAACAGTGAAATCCTCTCCAACTGGTTGATCATCGCCGCGGGCAGCGGTTACGAACCCACATTCGACCGCACGGCCCGTTTCCTGGCCGAGGTTGGTCGGATGAAGTACCTCAAGCCCCTGTACACAACGCTGTACGCGGGTGAAAAGACGAAGGATATGGCCAGGGAGATTTTTGCCGCCAACGCGGACGGGTACCATCCCATCGCGCGGGGCGGGATCGAACGGATCATGGCCGGCTGATGGCCCTGTGTTTTTTCGAGGGGGATCGATTTGTTGTCGATCCCCCTTTATTACAGTTTGCAAGGCCCTTAATCCCACCATTTTGATGTTATTTGACAATTAATTTTCAACAGTGTACGATGTCCCCATCTCGCCCAATCATTGCAGTTTTAATTTTTTTCGGGAGGAAAAATATGAAATCCTTGCGGATGATTGCGCTGGTAATCATGGTCGTGGCCTTGAGTCAGGCCGCCTGGGCCCAGTGCCCCAACGAGATCGGTCAATGGAGCACCACCAACGGGACGATGATCGGAGGACGAGCCTCCGAAGCCTGGTGCGGAGCAGACGGTGCTCCCATTCAGGGGGGCGTGCCGGGCAATACGCAGAACGCCTTGTCCTGGGACGGGACTTCACTGGGGACCCAGTGGCGGGCCTGGGGGATGTCCATCGACGCCACCGGCGCGGTCCTGCTTTCGGACACGGTCGACGCGGTCACCGGCAACGGCATCAGGACCTACAGCACCAACTACGTCGACGGCGAGTTCTGGCTCACCCGGGACAACTCCTGGGCCGACGGGTTGGGAGATCTGACGGGTATCCTGACCTCGTTCAATGTCGTGACCACCATCACCATCATTAATTTCTCGGCGGTGGGCGCCACTTCGAACATCAGCTTCACGGGCGACTTCGTGAACTGTGACGGTGCCAACGGGTGTGAGATCCGATTTGGAATCACCAATGCCATGCTGGTCTGGAACCCTGCTTTCGGCGGCAGCATGCCCGCCGATTATCCGGCCATGCTGTGCGGTGCCAATATGGGAGAGGCCTTCGACGTCTGCTGCATCACCATCGATATCTTCTGTGTCGTGGGGGTGGAGGAAACGAGTTGGGGATCATTGAAGGCGTTGTACAAGTAGATTTCTTTTTTTAATGGAGCGACGGCCCGGACGATTGTCCGGGCCGTTTTTCTAGAGTGTAACTTCAGACCGGGTGGCGTGAGACCGGTAACAGGCGTCGACGACCTTCAGGGTTGCCAGCCCGTCGGCCACGGTCACCGGAACGGCCTTTCGGCCACGGACCGAGGCCAGCCAGTCGGCCAGCAATGGAGGAAGAGTGGGGACGGCAGCCGAAACGTCGAACCTCTCCTCATCGCGACCCCGCCGCAGAATGATCCCGCCGTCGAGATAATCAGCCATGATCTGTCCCTTTTCCCCAACCAGTTCCAGCAGGCAGGCCCGGCTTTGGGTGTACTTGCTGACTTCGAGGCTGACCCAGCAGCCGTTGCCCAGGGTGGCGCGCGCCAGGAACAGATCCTCCACCGCGTGATTTTGAACCTGTGCCTGTCGTGAATCGACTGTCACGAATTCGGATCCGGTCAGGAAACGAACCAGATCGAAGAGATGTACCCCAGTCAAAAGGACGGACCCACCCACGGTTTCAGACACATTCCGCTGCCAGGCGAGGGTCGTGGGTGCCAGGCGTTGGGCCAACCGCACGAGGTGGATCCGGCCCAGAAGGGGCAGCAGTTCCCGGACTTTCAGGATGACGGGGTTCCACCGCAGGGCCTGGGCAAGCATGAGCGGCGGAGATGCTGCCTTGTCCAGCGCCGCCAACCGTTCGGCCTCCTTCAGGGTTCCGGTCATCGGCTTTTCCAACAGGAGAGGTTTTTCCGCCGCCAGGACGGCCGCGGACAACTCGAAATGGGAAGACGGAGGGGTGCAGACCACCACGCCGTCAACGTCCGGATCCGCGATCAGGTCTTCGGGTGACGCGTGGTAACGGCAGCCGAACCGGTCGGCCAACTTTTTCCCCTCTCTTTGGGTGCGCCGGCACAGCGATGTCACGGACATCCCGGGCACGTCGTTGCCTCCGTGGCGCACATAGCGCTCGCCGTGGGCTCCGGCCCCGATAACTCCGATACGGAAATCCATGGTCTGGTCCGTTTCTGGCAAATAGTCCTTGCCGGTATGGTTGCGCAGGGACGCGCGGCCGAACCCGGCGCGAACATCCTCCTGGAACGGATTCTAGCATGAAAAATCTTTCAATGACAAAACCTCCGGTGATGGTGGTGGTTCTGGTCGGAATTTCTCTTCTCCTGGCAGGTGGAGGGACTGCAGTTGCCCAGCTGGACGACCCGGTCTTCATCAACGAGGTGCTGGCCGACCCGGCCAGCGACTGGGATGCAGACGGTACGGTCGATTTCAAGGGTGACGAGTGGATTGAAATCCAGAACAACGGACCTGAAGCAGTGGACCTTTCCATCTATTTCCTGCGCGACGCCTTGGGCGAGGAACCTGATTTCAGGTTGTCCGGAATCCTGGAAACCGGGTCCACCGCGGTTTTTTACGGATCGGACGCCGTGGCCTGGCAGACGGAGATGGGCATGACGACCACGGGCCTGAGTTTCAACAACAGCGGCGATATTATCCAGTTGCTGCGCGCCTACCTGACCTCCGAGGGGACACCCGCCTACGAGTTGATGTTCGTTGTTTCCTATGACGACCATGAAGCCGAGGACGACAGGTCCTGTGGGTTCAATCCCGACGCGAGCGACTGGATCCTGTTCGACGCCCTGAATCCCTATGGAGGAAGCAGCGAACCGGTCGGCACCGGGTGCGCGCCATCGCCGGGAGCGCTCAACCAATGCGGTGGTCTGGTGGCCGCGGAAGACCGTTCATTCGGCCAGGTGAAGGCAATTTTCCGCTGATAATCATCCATTATCAATGCCGGACCTTCCCCGTGGTCCGGCAAAAGGACGAGCCGGGAAAGGAGTCCCGGTTCGTCTCTTTTTATGGGACTTGCTTCCCAGCCTCTCCAACCGCGTCATTCCCCGGAATAAAGGCCGAACTGGTTGATTTTTCTTTAAGTATTGACCTTGTTCCTGTAGTCTAATTTGTCCTTAACAACATGTTTCGAGCCCCTGTCCAAGGGATTCACTGGGATATTCAGGAGTGAAAATGCAGCTCAACGAAAACCAGAATATGATTCGGAAAATGGCCCGGGATTTCGCCAACTCCCGGCTTGCGCCCATCGCCGCGGAAATCGACCGGACCGCGGTATTTCCCGAGGCCACGGTCAAGGAAATGGGAGAGCTCGGTTTTCTGGGACTCGCCGTTCCGGAGGCCTACGGAGGGGTGGGTGCGGACACGACGAGTTACGCCCTGGTGGTCGAGGAGGTATCCCGGGTTTGCGGCAGCCATGGTCTGACGGTGGCGGCCCACAACAGTCTCGGCTGCTGGCCCATCGCGGCTATCGGCACCGAGGAACAGAAGAAGAAATTTCTTCCGCAGGCAGCTACGGGGGAGGGGCTCCTGTCTTTCGGCCTGACCGAAGCGGGCGCCGGCAGCGACGCCGGCGGAACCCGGACCACCGCCGTCAGGGACGGAAACGACTGGGTTCTCAACGGCACCAAGATGTGGATCACCAATTCCCACTTTGCCCACGCCCTGATCATCACCGCCAAGACCGATCCCGAAGCCAAGGGCAGCCGAGGCATCAGCGCCTTCATCGTCCCCACCGATACTCCGGGGTTCACGGTGGAGAAAAAGGAAAACAAGCTGGGAATGCGTGCTTCCGATACCGCGCCGCTTACCCTGGTGGACGTCCGTGTCCCCGGCGAATATCTGCTGGGGGAAGAGGGCGAGGGTTTCAAGTATTTCATGATGACTCTCGACGGCGGCCGCATCTCGATCGCGGCGGTGGCCCTGGGCCTGGCCGTGGGCGCCTTTGACGTCGCCCGCGACTACGCCAAGGAACGGGAGCAGTTCGGCCGGCCGATCGCGAAATTCCAGGCGATCGAATTCATGCTGGCTGATATGGCCACCCAGATCCAGGCTTCGCGGCTTCTCACCTATGAAGCGTGCCGCCTGAAGGATGTCGGGGAGGATTTTGCCCATATGGCGGCCATGGCCAAACTGCACGCCAGCGAAACGGCCATGTTCGTGACCGACAAGGCCATCCAGATCCTGGGAGGATACGGTTTCACCACCGAGTATCCCGTGGAACGCATGTATCGTGACGCAAAACTATGTACCATCGGCGAGGGGACCAGCGAGATCCAGCGCCTGGTCATTGGCCGGCGGGAACTTGCCGATTGAATAAATTGCCGACTGAAAAGGAGACAGAAGATGAGTAACCGATCCGTGATCTGCGCGGCCGTACGCACCCCCATCGGCAGGTTTCAGGGAGGGCTGGCCTCGGTCCGGGCGCCCCAACTCGGCGCCCTGTGCGTCAAAGCGGTTCTGGAAAGATCCGGCCTCGATCCCGCCAAGGTTGACGAAGTGATCATGGGTAACGTCTGCCAGGCCGGCCTGCAGCAGAACCCGGCCCGGCAGGCCTCGATTTTCGGGGGCGTTCCGGCCTCCGTCAGCGCCATGACTATCAATAAGGTCTGCGGCTCGGGACTGAAATCCGTGGCCCTGGCCGATCAGGCCATCCGCGCCGGCGACAAGCACTGCATCATTGCCGGTGGCTTCGAGAATATGAGCCAGATCCCGTACGCCCTGCTCAAGGCCCGCGACGGCCTGCGCCTGGGGGATGGCAAAATTACCGACCTGCTGGTCCATGACGGGTTATGGGACATCTACAACAACTACCACATGGGCATGACCGCCGAATGGGTCGTCGATACTTTCGAGGTCAGCCGCGAGGACCAGGACGCTTTCGCCGCCCGCAGTCACCAACGCGCGGTCGCCGCCTGGGATGCCGGCAAGTTTGACGCCGAAGTCATTCCCGTGGAAGTGCCCCAGCGCAAGAAGGACCCGATTACCGTGTCCCGCGACGAAGGTCCCCGGGCCGATGCATCGGCCGAAGGCATGGCCAAACTGCGTCCGGCGTTCAAGAGGGACGGCGGCTCGGTTACGGCCGGCAATGCCTCGTCGATCAATGACGGCGCAGCGGCCCTGTTGATCTGCAGCGAGGAATTCGCCAAGGCCAACGGATTAACCATTCGCGCCTATATCGAAGCCGCCAGCACGGGCGCCGTCGAACCCAACGAAGTGATGATGGCCCCGGTGACCAGCGTAAAGAACCTGCTGTCCAAAACGGGCAAGACCATCGGCGACTACGGCCTTTTCGAACTGAACGAGGCCTTCGCCGCCCAAAGCGTGGCCGTCGTGCGCGAACTGGGCCTGGACGATGACAAGGTGAACGTCAACGGGGGCGGAGTCAGCCTGGGGCATCCCATCGGCTGTTCGGGAGCCCGTATCCTGGTGACGCTGCTGCACGCCATGGAGGATCGCGGCGTCAGTGACGGTATCGCCAGCCTCTGCCTGGGCGGCGGCGACGCCGTGAGCATGGCTATTTCCATTCCGTAGAGCAAAGCTGACCTGCAAGGGGAAAGGATCATTAAGATGAAAGTTTCAGTGATCGGCGGCGGGACGATGGGCAACGGCATAGCCCAGGTCTTCGCCCAGTGCGGCAACGACGTGAATCTGATCGATGTGAAGCAGGAGTACCTCGACCGGGCGATGGGCACCATCGAAAAAAACCTGGGCCGCATGGTCAAGAAAGAGAAGATCTCGCAGGATGACGCCACCGCCACTCTGGGCCGGCTGAACCCTGTTACGGATATGCAAACCGCCGGTGACAGTGAACTGGTGGTCGAGGCGGTGTTCGAAAACTTCGAGGTGAAGAAGGAAATCTTCACCGCCCTGGACGGCATCTGCGGGCCGAACACCATCCTGGCCAGCAATACCAGCAGTATCAGCCTGACCAAGATCGCCGGGGTGACCGGGCGCGCGGACAAGGTGATCGGGATGCATTTCATGAACCCGGTCCCGATCATGAAGCTGATCGAGATCATCCGGGGCCAGGCCACCAGCGACGAGACCCTGGCCATGGTAACCAAGATCGCCGAAGACCTGGGCAAGGTTCCGGTCACGGTGCAGGACTACCCGGGGTTTATTGCCAACAGGGTGCTGATGCCGATGATCAACGAAGCTGTCTACTGTCTGATGGAAGGCGTTGCCGAAGCGGAAGCCATCGATACGGTGATGAAGCTGGGCATGGCTCATCCCATGGGCCCGCTGACCCTGGCCGACTTCATCGGCCTGGACATCTGCCTGGACATCATGGAAGTGCTCTATGATGGATTTGGTGACAGTAAGTACCGACCCTGCCCGTTGTTACGGCGGATGGTTGATGCTGGTTATCTGGGCCGCAAGAGCGGCAAGGGCTTCTACGATTACGACTGACCTGACCTGACCTGACCTGACCCAAGGAGTACGACGTGCAGTTTGAATTCAACGAACAGCAGCGGATGATCCGTGACATGGCCCGCGACTTCGCCGCCCGCGAGATCGCTCCCATCGCCGCGGAAATAGATGAACAGGAAAAGTTCCCGGCGGATGTGGTCAAAAAAATGGGTGAGTTGGGCTTCATGGGCATGAATGTGCCCGAGCAATACGGGGGCGCCGGTCTGGACTCCCTCTGTTACACCCTGGCCATGGAAGAGATCAGTAAAGCCTGTGCTTCCTGCGGCGTGATCATGTCGGTGAACAACAGCCTGGTCTGCTGGCCGTTGGAGACCTACTGCAATGACGAGCAAAAAGCCCAATGGCTGACGCCCCTGGCCAAGGGCGAAAAGCTGGGCGCCTACTGCCTGAGCGAACCGGGAGCCGGTACCGACGCAGCGGCTCAGAGCACCACCGCGAAAAAAGACGGTGATGACTGGATCATCAACGGGATGAAGAATTTCATCACCAACGGGGCCAACGCCGATACTCTGCTCGTGTTTGCCCAGACCAATCCCGAGCTCAAGCACAAGGGCATCCGGGCCTTCCTCGTCGACAAGGGGGCCGAGGGATTCAGTGTGATCCGCAAGGAAGAAAAGATGGGCATCCGGGCGTCGGATACAGCCCAGTTGGCCTTCGACAACGTGCGGGTGCCTGAAAGCCAGGTCATAGGTCCGGAGGGCTCCGGGTTCAAGATCGCCATGAGCACCCTGGACGGCGGCCGCATCGGTATCGCGGCACAGGCTCTGGGTATCAGTGGGGCCGCGTACGAAGCCGCTCTGGCGTACTCCAAGGAGCGCGAGCAGTTCGGCCGGCCCATCAGCAAGTTCCAGGCGATCCAGTGGAAGATAGCCGACATGGCCACACGTCTGCACGCGGCCCGACTGCTGACCTACCGCGCGGCCTGGGCCAAGGACCAGGGGGGGCGTTACAGCGAAGAGTCGGCCATGGCCAAGCTTTTTGCCAGCGAGGCCAGCCACTTCATCACCAACGAGGCGGTGCAGATCTTCGGCGGCAACGGCTATTCCAAGGAATATCCGGTGGAAAGGCATTTCCGCGACGCCAAGATCACCGAAATCTACGAGGGCACCAGCGAAGCCCAGCGTCTGGTGATCAGCAGTATGGAACTTAAGAAATAGGTTGTGCCTCTGAAATTGCGACCGACAAGATCGAGGCATGGCGGGATGATTCCAGGCTCGCTGGGATATTGGATATCACTGCAATAGTGCCCCCCGGGGGGTGCTTTTCGCAGTGATATTTTTTATCCAGGCGCATAAGCCCGCCGGGGACCCGTTCCATTATTGGCGAATTTCGAAACTATGCTATGATGGCCCGGCCTCATTTTAAACCCTCCGATTTTTTTCAATGGGAGACAACATGCTCAGGATTTCAGTTCCATCCATGCGGGTCGGGTTTGCCTGCGCCCTTTTGGCCGGGTGTCTCGCTCATATGCCGAATTTATCCTTCGCGACCGTCGCCGGGCTCAATTATGGTGTCGAGCCTATTACCCTGGAGGAACTCTTTCCCGACGCGACATACGACGGGAGTATCCCCACCCAGGCTGGCGTCACCGGTGTGGAACCCGGGCAGCGACCCCTGCGGCCGGATGAAGTCCTGACCTTCTATCGGGCCCTGGCGGACGCGTCGCCGCGCGCCCTTTTGCTGGAATACGGCCGCAGCCACGAGGGTCGGCCCATGGTGATCCTGGCGGTTTCCGACGAGGCGACCATCGCCGATCTCGACGGATTCAAACAACGTCACGCCGAATTGATGGATCCCCGTGGTAAGAAGCTGCCTGACGCCGGTGATCTCGCCGGTACCAAGGCCGTGGCCTGGATGGCCTACGGCATCCACGGCGATGAACTGAGCAGCACCGACGCCGCGGCTTCCGTGGCCTGGCTGCTGGTCGCGGGCGAGGACGAGGCCACCATCAAATTGCGGGACAAACTCCTGGTGCTCATCGACCCCTGTGAAAATCCCGATGGGCGGGCACGCTACCTGGCCCAGACCACGTCTTTCGCCCACCGCACGGCCAACCCCGACCAGGACGATCTTTCCCACCGCGCGGTCTGGCCCTGGGGACGAGGCAACCACTACCTGTTCGACATGAACCGGGACTGGTTCACCATGAACCAGCCCGAAAGCGCACGGTCACGCGAGATCGCCGCCTGGTTGCCCCAACTGCTGGTGGACAGTCACGAGATGGGGGCCAACGCCTCCTATCTTTTTCCGCCGCCGCGGCATCCTTTTAATCCCCACCTGCCGCCCAACGCGCGCAAGTGGGAACGGCCTTTCTCCGATGACCAGGCCCACGCCCTTGACGGCCGCGGTTATCCTTATTTCACGGGTGAATGGAACGAAGAGTTTTTCCCCGGTTACGGTTCGTCCTGGGCTTCGTACCACGGGGCCATCGGTATTCTCTACGAGATGTCACGCACCTCCGGCACGATGGTGCGCAAGCGGAGCGGAACCGTGCGTACCTTCGCCCAGGCCATCGAGCATCACACAACCTCTTCGGTGGCCAACCTGACGTCGCTGGCCAACAACACGGCGCAGATTCTGTCCGACCAGATCGGCGCGCGCGCCCAGGCCGTGGAGGAAGGCGGCTCGGGAATGGTCCGGGCCTGGGTTTTTCCTCCGGATACCCGAAATCCGGGACGTCTTGATTCCTTCGCCGCCGTGCTGACCGACCAGGGTATCGAAGTCATGACCCTGGCCGCGGAATCCGGCGGTGCCAAAAATCTGCACGATGCCCGGACCGGTGTGAAGTCCAGTGTGGATCTGCCCGTCGGCACGCTGATGGTGAAGATGGATCAGCCGGCCGGCTACCTGGCCCGCGTTCTGCTGGGTCCCCACGTCCCCATGAACAGAACCTTTTTCCAGGATGAACGGGAGTACCTGGAAAAGGCCAAGGGAAGCCGCATCTACGAGACGACCGCCTGGTCGCTGCCGTTGCTCAGGGCCATCCCGGCCTACTGGACAAAAAATGTTCCGGGGGGCGACTGGCAGGCCTGGTCTCCCGGCGAGCCGGATGGTGTGACCGCTCTGGTCGAACCCTACAGTTCGGCCATCATCGATGGAGACCCGGACCAGGCTCCGCGAATGCTGGCAAGCCTGCTGCAGGCCGGAGTGACCGTACGCGTGGCCCGGAAACCCTTCGCCATCGGGGGAAGAGAATTTCGGCGGGGCGCCCTGGTGATCCGCGCCGAAGGCAACGTGGAGGACCTCACGAATGTGCTCAACGACTTGGCCGAATCCCATGGGGTTCAACTTTGGCCGGTGACCACCGCCAGGTCGGAAAACGGACCGGACATGGGTGGCAGTGAGTATCCGGTCCTGGTCGCTCCGCGTGTGGGTGTCCTGACTGGGATGCCGGTTTCACCCACTGCCTACGGCGCGATCTGGCACATGTTGGACCAGGAAATCGATCTGCGCTTCAGCTCCCTCGATGTGGGCCGGTTCGGCGCCACTGATTTGTCCCGTTACAACGTGCTGATTTTTCCCGGCGTGTTCGGCGGACCGGGAATGTACCGGCAGGTCCTTGGTCAAGGTGGCGTGGACCGTCTTCGCCAGTGGATCGAAGCCGGAGGAACGGCCATCGGCATCGGCGGCGGCGCCCGAATGCTGGCGGACAAGGAGACCGGCCTGACCAAAACCCGTTTCCGGAGCCAGGTCCTGGAGGAATTTCCTCCGCCGGTCTGGAGCATCGGGGCAGCCGAGGCTCAAGGCGCCGGGCGCCCTGTGGCCATCGGGATGCGGGTCGCTCCCGCTGCCACCAAGGAGAACGATGACAAAAAACCGGAGCCCAGGCGGAATTCACCCTATGATGTCGCGCCCATCTTCGGCCCGGGGGCGCTGCCTTTCGCCGCGTGGGAAGATCAGGGGCCGCACCTGGATGAAGCCCCGGTTCTGCTCGACGACTGGCTCAAGGAAATCCTTCCCCAGGGCAAAAAGGCTCCGGATGAGGCCGATCGGAAGGCCGCGGACCAACGCTTACGGCGATTCATGCCCCAGGGAGCTCTTCTGAGGGCAGACCTGGACGAGGAATTCTGGCTCAATTTCGGCCTGGGATCCTCGATCAGTGTCTGGTTCGGCGGGAACGACTCCATGATCGCCACGCCACCCGCGGCGGTGGCCGCCCGCTTCCCGGAGACGGATCGCATCCACCTCGGCGGACTTTTGTGGCCCGAAGGGGCGGCTCGCCTGGCCCAAACCGGGTACGCCACCAGGGAAGGGTTGGGGCGCGGCCAGGTCATCCTGTTCGCGGATAACCCCAGTTATCGCCGTTGGGTCGTCGAAAGCGAACGCATGTTCATGAACGCCATCCTGTTGGGCCCGGGACTGGGCACAAGGTGGTCCTCGCCCTGGTAAAGAGGGGTGGACAAGTACTATATTTCGGCGGCGCATTTCGCCCATGCATCATTGCGACCTGGAGAAGTCCATGAATTTTGATCTCAACGAAAATCAGAAGATGTTCCGCGATATGGTTCGCGATTTCGCCCAAAAGGAAATCGCACCCATCGCCCACCAGATGGATGTCGAGGCCTCCATGCCCGACACTCTGATCGCCAAAATGCGGGACAACGGGTTTTTCGGCCTGGCGTTCCCCGAAAAATACGGTGGGCTGGGGGTGGACACTTTGACCTATGCCCTTGTGGTCGAGGAGTTGGCCAAGGCCAGCGCCGGTGTCTGTGTCATGATAACGGTGCACAACAGCGTGGGCAGTTATCCTCTGGCCATGTTCGGCACCGAAGAGGTCAAGAAACGTTTTCTGCCCCGCATGGCCGCCGGTGAGATCGCGGCTTTTTGCGTATCGGAAGCCGGCAGCGGCAGCGACGCCGCGGGCCTGGTCGCCACGGCCAGGAAGGACGGCGACCACTATGTGCTGAACGGCAGCAAGGCCTGGGTCACCAATGGGTCCCGCGCGGCCTTTTACGTGATCCTGGCCCGCACTCCGGGCACCACCGGCCACAAGGATACCCACGCGTTTATTGTCGAAAGAGATACACCGGGAATTTCGGTGGCCAAGAAGGAAGACAAGATGGGATTGCGGTGCAGCGATACCGTGACCATCGATCTGGACGAGGTCCGGGTGCCGGCCACCCATCTTCTGGGCAGCGAAGGCGACGGCCTGCGCATCGCCCTGACGGCGTTGGACGGCGGGCGCATCGGCATTGCCTTCCAGGCCATGGGAATCGGGCAGGCCTGTTTCGAGGAGGCCGTCAATTATGCCCGGACCCGCGAACAGTTCGGCAAAGCCCTGGCGTCCCAGCCCGTGATTCAGAACATGATCGCGGACATGGGGACCGAATTGGAGGCCGCGCGCATGATGGGTTACCAGGCCTGCTGGCTGAAGGACGAGGGTCGCCCGTTTACCAAGGAGGCGGCCATGGCCAAGGTTATGGCCTCCGAGGCCGCCTGCCGCGCTGCCGACACCGCGGTGCAGATTCACGGTGGTTACGGGTACTGCAAGGAGTATGCGGTGGAGCGTTATTACCGGGACGTGAGGGTCACGCGCATCTACGAAGGCACCAGCGAAATCCAGCGCCTGGTCATCGCCCGCAAGCTGCTGGCGGAATACTGATCCTTATCCGGAAGACCGAAGGATCATCCAGGCCCAGCCCGACACGACAATCAGAACCGCCAGGATCCTGGCGGTTCTTTTTTCCTTATCGCTCAACACCATTTCCCGCCGCCACGCCGGAACCAGCGTCATGATCACACCGGCGGCCACCCACACGGAAAAAAGGATGAGTCCGCCGGCAACCAGGGGACTGGAGGTGAAGGCTTCGGCCAGACGTCCGTGAGCCAGGGCCACGGCCGCGTGGGTTCCACCGCAGGTGGGGCAGGGAATGCCGCTCAGGTCGCGCAGCGGGCAATGGGCCAGGCGCAACACCTGATCGGTGGCGAACCGGGAGGCCACCAGACCCAACAGGGCCAGCAGGCCGAAAGGGAAAACCAACAGGCGTTGCAAAGGGGATTTTTCAGGTGCCAGTCGCATGGGACCCGATCAGCTCAAGCCCATCATCACCAGGATGGCGCTCGCGCTGATGAAAGAAAGACACAGGGCCATGGGGGCGACCACCGCGAGAACCGCGCGCCAGGGGTCGGTCTCGTGGATGCTGTAGAGCCCGACGATGGTGATGAAAAGGCTCCAGAAAACACCCAATACGCCACCGCAGAAGGGAACCAGGGCCAGGATGCTGGCCGCTTCCCCGTAGGCAGCCACCCGGAAGGTGGCCTCGAAGCCCAGTTTGTTGCCGCCGACCATCATCAGCATCAGATGTATGAGGCCCGCCTTGATGAAGACCAGGATCGCAATGGTGATGGGGCTGAACAGGAAGGCCATGAAGGAGAACAGGGGGCCTTTGACGATTTCATCAAAATCCTCGGCGACGAACATTTGCAGGGAGCTGCCGGCCAGGCTCCACATCCAACCGAAAAATGCGGCCACGACACCGAGAACCAGGGCGAAATACAGGGGTTGGGCGAGTCCGACCTGGGAAGGCATGCGGTGGAAGAAGTTGCGTGGTGTCAGCAGGACATCCTTGATGGTCAGGTACAGCCCGTTGAGGAAGCCGAACCGTTCGCGCCGCTCCCACGGCGGCAGCAGCAGCCCTTCGCTGCCTGGCGTGTCGAAGCCTTCATCGACCCCGTGCCCGAAGTCGCCGCCCGTGAAATCATCTGGTCCGTTGCCTGGAGTCAAACCGCTTCTCCATTGTTGGTGGCCGTATTGTCGGGTACCGCTCCTGAATACGCAACCCACACCGAACCGTTGCATTATAGACCATTGTGAACCTGCCCGCGGAGGAGGGTGACACATCCGGGGCATCGGGACAAGCGGCAAACCCTTCGTCAAACCCCCGGGGCTATTTGGCCAGGACCTCGGTTTCGCCCTCAGTGCGGGCGACCACCACGGCTCCGCAACTGTCGCTCCAGACATTCACCGCGGTCCGGAACATGTCCAGTATCGGGTCGATGGCGAGAATCAGGGCCAGGCCCTCCAACGGCAGGCCGACCGCTTCGAGGATGACCGCGATCATGACCAGGCCGGCGGCGGGAATTCCGGCGGCTCCTATGCTGGCCAGCAAGGCCGTGAATACCACCAGCATCTGGGAAAAGAATCCCAGCTCCACCCCGTAGGCCTGGGCGATGAACATGGCGGCCACGCATTCGTAGAGGGCTGTGCCGTCCATGTTGATGGTGGCTCCCAAAGGAAGGACAAAACTCGTGACCCGGTTGCTGACGCCGGCGCCGTTTTCGACCCGGTCCATGGTCAGGGGCAAGGTCGCCGAGGAACTGCGCGTGCTGAAGGCCGTCAACAGTGCCGGCGCCATGATCCGAATATGGCGTTGGGGTGCTACTTTCCCGATAATCCATATCAGCAACGGCAGGATTATGACCGCGTGGACAAAGAGCGCACCCAGGACGGTCAGTCCGTAACGGGCCAGGGGGGCGAAGGCGGCGAAGCCGCTGGCCGCGGTGATCTTGGCCATCAGGCCGAAGATACCCAACGGCGCCGTGGCGATGACCCAGCTTGTGATTTTCATCATGGCGGCAAAAAGGGTTTCCCAGAATCCCAGCTGCGCCCGCCTCTGCTCCTCGGGCAGGGTCGTGACCGCGAGCCCGAACAACAGGCAAAAGAAGATCAGGGGAAGCATCTGGCCTTCGGCGGCGGCGGCCACGGGATTTTCGGGGACCATGCGCTGGATGATGCCGACGATATCGCCCGCCCCGCGGCCGGCGAGTTTTTCAGCGAGCTCCGGCGGCGCTTCGCTCAGGCCCATCCGCTGGCCGACGGGTACGCCGCCACTTAGCCCGGGCTGAATCAGGTTCACAAGCAGGAGTCCGGTCAAAATGGCCAACAGGCTGGTGGTGATGTACCAACCAAAAGTTTTTCCGAACAGGCGGCCCAGACCGCGCCGGGCACCGACCCCGGCCACCCCCGAGATGATCGATCCGGCCAGAAGAGGCACGATCACCATCTTCAAAGCGCGCAGGAAAAGGGTGCCCAGGAAATCGAAAACCGCATACGGATGAATATTGCCGAGGATGGTGGCCCCCCGGGGCCAGATCAGGCCCGCGCCCACGCCCAGGACAAGGGCAGCCAGGATTTGCCAGTGCAGCGAATTTTTCCGGATCATGCGGGCTTCCTTGATTGGGACCTGATCGACTTGGTGCAGTCTAGAACGGACCGCGCATGTCCTCAAGGCTTTTGCCGAGCTTTGGCGATCCGGGTCATAAAGGGATGGCCAATTGGCGACACGATGCTAGAATGTGGCCTTTGCCGACCCATTCAATCCTGGAGGATTCCATTCATGCGTTGGACCGTTACCCGGACCGCCCTCGCCGACACGGCGGGCGACTTGCTGGTTTATCCCGTATTTCAGAAAAACGACCAGGCTGATCTCAGATCCCTCAAGGCGGACCTGCGCGGCCTCGATGGGGGCGGACCAGGTCTGATGGCCCTTATTCGCAAAAGCGGCTTTATCGGTGGAGCCGAAGCCCTGTTTCCGGTGCCCTGCCCGGGCGTCAAGGCGGGATGGGTATTGCTGGCCGGCCTGGGCAAGGCGGAAGAAGCCGGCCTGGAAACCCTGCGCAAGGTGGCCGGGCTGGCCGCCAAACGGGCCCGGACCATGAAGGCGGACCGCGTACTGGTGCGGATTCCGAAGTCCGGTTCCCTCGGCTTCGACGACCGGACGGTCGCGCGCTGCTGGGTCGAGGGAGCGGAGTTGGCGCTGGCGCCCATCGGGGAGCTCAAGACCGGCGCCAAAAAGAAACCCGTACCGCCTCGCCAGGGAAAGCTGCTGGCCGACGGATCCCGGGGCAAGGCCCTGCGCGAGGGCGTGGCCGAGGCGGAGGCTTTTGCTGCCGGCTGTCTGTTCGCCCGGCACCTGGTCAATCTTCCGCCAAATATCCTGACGCCCAAGGACCTGGCCGCGCGGGCCCGCCGCATGGCCAGGGCTGAGGGATTGACCTGCCGTATCCTGAATGTCGCCCAGATGAAAAAGCTCAATATGGGCGGTATCCTCGGCGTGGGACAGGGCAGCCGCCAGGAACCCCGGCTGATTGATCTGCAGTACCGGGCTCCCGGCGCCGCCGGACGGAAAGCCAAGACCATCGCCCTGGTGGGCAAGGGCATCACCTTCGATTCGGGGGGGATCTCCCTGAAGCCCGGAGCGGGGATGGACCTCATGAAAAGCGACATGGGCGGAGCGGCCGCGGTCCTGGGAGCGGGACTCATCGCCGCCCGGCTCAAGTTGCCGGTCAACCTGCGCGTGATCGTTCCCACGGCTGAAAACATGCCCGACGGACTGGCCGTCAAACCCGCCGACGTCATCACCATGGCCAGCGGCAAGACGGTGGAGGTTCTCAACACCGACGCCGAGGGCCGTCTGGTCCTGGCCGACGCGCTGTGGTACGCGGGTCGGGACAAGCCGGACTACATCATCGACGCGGCGACTCTGACCGGTGCCTGCGTGATCGCTTTGGGCAATCATTTCGCGGGCCTGATGTCCAACAGCGGCACCCTGATCGACGCCCTCAAACAAGCCGGGGGCGAAACCTTCGAAAGGGTTTGGCACCTGCCCCTGGTGGATGAACACAAAAAGGAGGTCGAGGGGACCTGGAGCGATCTGCAGAATCTCGGCAAGGGCAGGGAAGGCGGAGCCCTGACCGCGGCGGCCTTCCTCTCGTATTTCGTGGACGATGAAACGCCCTGGGCGCACATCGATATCGCGGGGCCGGCCTGGTCGACAAGCGCCAGGGCCACCGGGCCCAAGGGCGCCACCGGCTTTGGCGCCCGGTTGATGGCCCGGGCCATGCAGATCCTTGTCTCCTGATACGGCCCCGATTCCGGCAACCGCCGGAGCGAGGCTGGGAGACGTTTCCCGGCGTCGCCTGCTGGTGACCATCACCGGTATGGCGACGCCCATCGTTTTGGGTCAACTGTCCCAGACCCTCATGGGCCTGGTCGATACCTTGATGGTGGGCCGTCTTGGGGACGGGCCCCTGGCGGCCGTCGCGGTGGCGACCCTGCTTTTTTCTGCCATCGCCATGAGCATCAAGTCCGTGGACGTCGCCGCCCAGACTTTTACCGCCCGGCGCGTGGGTGAAGGTCGCGACTCCGAGGTGGGGGCGATCCTGACCACCGCGGTGACCGTCGCGTTGATGGCCGGCGCCGTTTTCATGTTGGCGGGGCTCCTGTGGCCCCGGGCCCTGATGGGGTTGGTAACCACGGATCCCGAGGTCAGGGACCTGGGACAATCCTACCTGGTGTACCGCTACGCGGGTATGCTGCCCCTGCTGTTTTTCTTTCAGGCCAAAGCGGTCTTCGACGGGATCGGCTGGACCCGGATCGGCATGGGCGTGGGAATCGGCATGAATCTGGTTAACGTGCTGCTTAACTGGATGTTCATCTTCGGCAATCTGGGGGCTCCGGCTATGGGTGTGGGCGGAGCTGCCCTGGCCAGCTCGCTGAGTGCCCTGTTGGCGAGCCTGGTCATTCTCGGGTTCCTTTTGCATTCCCGGGCCCGGCGCCGTTTCCGGATTCTGTGCCGGTCCAATCTTCAGGTTCGTCTCATTGGGCCGTTCCTGAAAATCGCCTGGCCGCCCGCTTTGCAGACTTTCGGTATCGTCATCGGATTCCTGGTGTTCTATTTTATCCTGGGCCGGATATCCATCATTGCCGTGGCCGCGGCCAACGTTGTCATGCGCATCGCCTCGCTCAGCTTCATGCCCGGCGTGGGGGTGGGCGCCGCGGTCCAGACCCTGGTGGGGCAATCGTTGGGCAGGGGGGATCCTCTTGGAGCCCGGCGCTCGTCATGGTACGGGGTGGGATTGTCCATGGTGTTCATGGGCCTGTTCGGAGTTATCTTTCTGTGGGCTCCGGAGTTGGTGATGCGACTGTTCTCCTCCAGTGAGGATTTGATCGCCGCGGGCGTGCCCATCCTCCGGTTGATGGGGCTGGTCCAGTTGATCGACGCCGTGGGTCTGACCCTGGCCGGAGCCCTGCGCGGGGCCGGCATGACCCGCGGGGTCATGATGGTGGATATTATCACGGGGTTCGGCCTGCTGCCGCCCTTGGCTTATCTTTTCGGGATTGTCCTTGATGGCGGTTTGATGGGTGCCTGGCTGGCCCTGCTGACCTGGTTCACCCTGTATGCCGTCGGTATGGTTCTACTGTTCGTCAAAAGTGACTGGGAGGAGGTGAAGATTTGAGTACGGATCCGCAGTTTGACACTTTCCCGCAAACCGATCGCCAGGTGTTGACGGTGCGGCAGATCAACGAGGAAATTTCCGCGGCCGTGGAACGTGCTTTCCCGGCAACGGTGTGGGTGCGGGGTGAAGTCCAGCGGCTTCCCGGTGATGCCGCCCGGCGCACGCACATTTATTTCGAGCTCCATGAAACCGGCGCCAGCGGAGCGGCCGAGTACCAGATCTCCACTTCCCTGATGGGTTGGGACCGCCAGCGATTCGATCTGGGGCGATACCTGGACGGCACCGACCCTGATTTCCAGATCGCCAACAAGATCGAGGTTTGCCTGGAGTGCAAGGTCGACTTCTACGCCAAGTTCGGGAAGATGAGCCTGAAGGTTGTCGGCGTGGACAAGAATTTCGCCCTCGGCCGTCTGGAAGCCCGGCGCCGGGAAACCCTGGCCTACCTTGAACGGGAAGACCTGTTGGACAGGAACGCGGGCTTGCTCCTGCCCGAATTGCCCCTGCGTGTGGGATTGATAACATCGCCCGGCAGCGCGGCCGAACGTGATTTCATGACGGGTCTGGAAGGCAGTCCCTGGGGTTTCAAGATCAAATTGCGCGGTGCGAAGATGCAGGGTGAGCAGACCCAACCCGAGGTCATCAAGGCGCTGGCCGGGCATATCAAGGCCGGGGTGGATGTCATCGTCATTACACGGGGCGGCGGCTCGCGGGCCGACCTTTCGTGGTTCGATCAGCGCGACCTTGCGGTGGCCATCGCCGAAAGTCCCGTCCCGGTGATCACGGCCATCGGGCACGAGGTCGATACCTCCATCGCCGATCTGGTGGCGCACCACGCCTGCAAGACTCCCACCGCGGCGGCCGAGTATCTGGTGGCCAGGGTGGACGAAGCTTCCGCCCGCCTGGAGGATGCAGCCGAACGAATTTTGAGCGCGGCTCGGGATCTGTTGGTGGAGTCCCGTGACCGCATCGACCTTGCGGACCGGTTGGTGCATGCGTCCAGGAGTGTCCAGCTCAGGGCCAGGGTCCACTACCAGACCACCGTCGGGCGGTTGCAGGACCGGGTGTCCCGCAACCTGGCGGATGGCCGCGGGGTGCTGGCCGAGTTGAGAAACCGTATGGGGACCGCCGTGGTGAGACGAACCTCCAGGGCGCGTGAAAATCTGGGGGGATTGGCAATAGGCATATCCGCCGCCGCCGGGGCCCGAACGGCCGCCGCCCGGAAAAAGCAGATGGTTCTTTCCACCCGGTTGGGGCGCGAAGCTCTCCGTCCGGTGGGAATCCGGGGCGCCCGTTTGGAAAGTCTGGCGACCCAGGTGCGGCTGATGGATCCGAACCGGTTGCTGGCCCGGGGCTACACCATCACCCTGGATGCCGATGGACGGGCCGTGACGAAAGCCGCGGCCCTCGCGGCGGGGGATCTCATCGAAACTCGTTTCAGTGACGGACAGGTCCGCAGCCTGGTTCAGCCGGGCAAGGGGAAATCAAAGACCAATGGAAAGGAAAAGCGAAGTGGCGGAAAGAAAAACGAGCCCAAAAAGAACGCCGGCCAAAAAACTCTCTTTCGGTGAAGCGGTCAGTGAAGTCGAACAGATCCTGGCCAATCTCGAACAGGATGAGGTCGATATCGACCTGCTGGGCGAAGAAGTCAAACGCGCGGTGGAGCTGATCCAGGTCTGCCGGCAGAAACTGGAAAAGACCGACAGCGAAGTGCGCGAGCTGGTCGCGGGCCTGCAGCATTCAGGGTCCGACGAGGAACCCGAGTCCGGTTCCGGAGAGGATTTGCCTTTCTGATGGAACCCCTCATCAAGGTTCGTGACCTGACCAAGGACTATCGCCTCATCAAGAAGCGCGAGGGCGTCAAGGGCGGCCTGATAGATCTGATCCGCCCGCGGAAGGAACTTCTGCGCGCGGTGGACAAGGTGTCCTTCGACATTCCGGCCGGTGAAATGGTGGGCTATATCGGGGCCAACGGTGCGGGAAAGTCGACCACTATCAAGATGCTGACCGGCATCCTTACTCCCACCGAGGGTACCGTCACGGTGGGGGGGCTGGTGCCCTGGAAACAGCGTTTGCAGTACACCCGCCACATCGGGGTTGTGTTCGGACAACGGACCCAATTGTGGTGGGACCTGGCGGTGGTGGAATCCTTCCGGCTCCTGAAAAAGATCTACGAGGTGGACGACGCCACCTACGACCGGCAGATGAAGGTGTTCGACGAACTTCTCGATGTCGGTCAGTACCTGCACCAGCCGGTGCGTAAACTTTCCCTCGGCCAGCGTATGCGTTGCGACCTGGCCGCGGCGCTGCTGCACCGCCCCCGGGTGCTGTTCCTCGATGAGCCCACCATCGGGCTGGATGTGCTCGCCAAGGAGAACGTGCGGATCTTCCTGCGGGAGATCTGCGAGCGCGAGGGCGTAACGGTGATCCTGACCACCCACGATCTGGGTGATATCGAACAGCTGTGCAAAAGAGTGATCATCATCGACAAGGGCCGGGTGCATTTCGACGGTGAACTTGACGATCTGAGGCGCCGCGTGGGCCGCAGGGTCCGCATGACGGTTGAATTGCGCGACAGCGCCACCAGCGGGGAACTGGCCGCCATCACCGTCGGTCTCCCGGTGACGTGGGAAGAAGTCGAAGGTCTGCGCCATCACGCGGAATTCAACCGGGTCGAGGTGGCCGGGGCCGAAGTGATCAAACGCCTGGTCAACGAGTGCCACGTATCGGACCTGCACATGGCCGAACCGGGCATCGACGAAGTGGTTCGCGAAATCTATCGCCAGAGCGGACGGGATGCTTCGTGACCGAATCAGTGGGCAGCCAGGTGAGCGCGTCGGTTCTCGAACCCTGGCGGCGTACCGTTTCCGCCTCGGTGGGTTTGTATTTCCATTTCATCCGTCTGGCTTTTTTGAAGTTCCTGGCCTACCGCCTGCGCTACTACACCGGCGTGGTGAGCTACACGATTTTCGTTTCGGGCCACTACTATCTCTACACAGCCCTGTTCGCCAGTCGGATTGCCGATTCCGGGGATGCCACCATCGGCGGTCTGAGTCTTGCCGAGATGATCACCTACGTGGCCATCAGCTGGATCGGCCGCAGCTTCTATTTCAACAACATCGCCCGCGACCTGATGCGCATGATCACCGAGGGCGAAATCGCCATGCAACTGATCAAGCCGTTCCATGTGCAGACGGTGATGATGTTCGAGGCCATCGGCGAATCCGCTTTTCGGCTGATCATGTTCACGCTGCCCATCATGGTGGTGATCGTGCCGGTATTCCATATCGGCGGACCGCCCGAGCCGATACTGTATTTTTGGACGTTCATCAGTTTCTGTCTGGCCCTGGTCATCTACAGCCAGATAAATTTCCTGCTGGGTTGTCTGGCCTTCAACATGAAAAACATCCAGGGTGTCCTGCGGGCCAAGATGGTGAGCATGGATTTTTTGACCGGCGTCGTGGTGCCGTTCACTTTTTTTCCGGAATGGTTCCAGCGCGCGGTGGAATGGCTGCCCTTCCAGGGTATCAGTTATATCCCGGTGACCATCTACCTGGGCAAGCGGCCGGGGGACGAGCTTTACGCAGCCTTGTTGCTGCAACTGGCATGGTCAGTGGGGCTGTTCGTGGCCGGGCGGCTGGTCTGGCGCATATCCGTTCGCCACGTGATCGTGCAGGGGGGGTGATATGAAGGAGATCGAAACCAACTGGGATCAAATCCCACAGAAAAACTTTGTTGCCAGAACTGTATGGCAAGCAAGCATTTTCGCTGCTTACTTCGCGCAATTCGTCAAGATGCGGCTGGCCTACAGGATGGACTTTTTCGTCGACACCCTGGCCGTTTCCTTCAGCATGGTCATCCAGCTGGCGGTGCTGTCGACCCTGTTCAGCAAGGTCAAGGCGTTGGACGGGTGGTCCTTCGAACAGGTCCTGTTCATCTATGCCTTCAGCCTGCTGCCCCTGGGCCTTTTCAATCTGGTCAGCGTCAACCTGTATCGCTTCAGCGACCAGTACATCATCCAGGGCAAGTTCGACAGGGTGCTGTTGCGTCCGGTCGGAACCCTGGCCCAGGTGATCTTCGAATCCTTCAACATTTCGGGCCTCAACGAGATCCTGCTGGGGATCGTGATGATGACTTACGCGGGAATGAAACTCGGGCTCGACTTCGGTGTACAAGAAATCCTGATGCTGGCGGTAATGGCGCCGTCGGCGTCGCTGGTTTACATGGGCGTGTTCCTGGCGATAACCTCAGTGTCATTCTGGTATGAGGACAGAATGGGACTCGCGCCCCCCGTGTACAACATCATCCGGTTCAGCAGGTACCCGATCACTATCTACAGCCTGCCCATCCGGATTTTTCTGACCTTTGTCCTGCCCTTCGCCTGGGTGGCCTTTTTCCCGGCGACATGGTTCCTGGGCAGTCCGGAATTCGGCCGGTTGGCCTTGCTGACGCCCATCGTGGGGCTGGTGGTGTTCGGAGGGTCGTTGCTGATCTGGCATCGGGGCGTACGCAATTACGCCAGTACTGGAAGTTGATCCGCAGATTGAAAGGAAGATCGATGAACGGAAAACAAATGGTTCCCACGAGGGCCGTCCTGACCGCATTTGTCCTGCTGGGAATTCTGTTGCCTGTCGGCGCCACGGCTTCGACCTGGTGCGGGGACAACGGCCTGATCCGTTTTTCATTCGTCCAGGGCGATTCGCTGGTTACCGTTCTGCATTCCGAAGATTCCGGAGACGGCGTGACCTCGTTCGAACTTTACGCCTGGCTGACGGAATTCGAACCTGTGGCCATGGACGGTGAAGCCTTTCTGCATGTGGGTGGGTTTGAATTGAAACTGTCCATCACCGGGGCCGAAGCCTTTATCCTGGAGCAGGAATTCCCGTCCAAGGTCCTGAACGTGGGCAAGGAGATGGGGCATATCGCGGTCGGTCTGGACCCCGGGGAAAAGATCAGGGACAACAAGGTATTTCTCGTCCATTGGAAGGTCATGATCCAGGGACGGCCCGAAAACGTCAGGATCGGCCTGGATCCAGCCGGACTGATGTCCTGCACAACACTGGAGGGCTGTCCCGAATGCGAACCCCTGGCCCTGTACGTGGGCAACCAGGGCAGCCGCCAGTTGGGAACCATGTTCGGTGCGGGGTATGTGCCTGCGTGGGTCAATCCCACCGGGGAGCCCGACCAGACACCCGTCACCGGCAAATGCAGCTGGAGCGACGTGGGTATTTTTTCGGCGCGTTGACGGTCTTTATTCCGGGGAATGACTGCCGCCGCAGCAAACCTCGATCAGGACCCCGCCACCCGCTTTGGGGTGCATGAAGGCAATCTGTTTCCCGCCGGCTCCGGTGCGCGGTTCCTGGTCGATCAGTTTCATTCCCGCTTCGCGCAGATGGTCCAGCATGGCGGTGATATCGTGCGCGGCCAGGGCGATATGATGCAGCCCCGGTCCCTTGCGGGCGATGAAGTTGGCGATGGCGCCCTCTTCGGACATGGGGGCCAGCAGTTCCACATGGCCCACCGCACCGGCACGGTCCAATTTGAGGAAAGCGACCTTCACGTTTTCCTGGGGTACTTCCTCCACCCTCTCCAATTCCAGCCCCAACAGGTCCCGGTACAGGACCAGGGCTTCATCCAGGTCCGCCACGGCGATCCCGATGTGATCCACGAAACCCGCGGCGCCGGGGGGGAGTATTGCGGCGGGGTCGGTGAAGTCGGCGCTCATGGGACATCCTCCTGGGGAATCGGTCGGGAAATTCGAATCATCAGCCAATAATAGGCAACTTTCAGGGAAATGAAATCCCCGGAAGGGAATTGAGGAGTATTTTTGGGTAGGACGCGGGCTCCCGGTTGGTTATCATGATCCCAACACCAAATACCCCCGAGGAGGCTCCGATGGATCCGCGTATTACCCAACTGGCTGAACAGCTCATCACCTACAGCGTTAAACTCCAGCCCGGTGAAAAAATATATATCGAGATCAAGGGACTCGAAGCGCTGGAGTTGGGCAAGGAACTGGTACGGGTTGCCACGGTTCACGGCGGGGTGCCCTTCTGGTACTACAACGACGAGACGCTCAGCCGCGGTTTCATCAACAACGCCGGCGAAGAACAGTTTGCCGCCTGGGGCGCGTTCCACAAGCCGATCATGGAAGCGGTCGATGCCTACATCGGTGTCCGCGGCAGCTCCAATCCCTTCGACCTCGCCGACGTCGACGCCGACCGCATGAAGTGGCACGACAAGGCCTACTGGGGCGAGGTGCACATTCCCATCCGCCTGAAGAAAAAATGGTGCGTGCTCCGCTATCCCAATCCCTCCATGGCCCAGGCCGCGGAACGCTCCACCGAGGACTTCGCCGAGTTCTACTTCAATGTCTGCTGCCTGGATTACGCCCGGATGAGCAAGGCAATGGACCCCCTGCACGCCCTGCTGGAAAAGACGGACAAGGTC
>Ga0164313_10000012_pt1 | contig 93494 bp, 86 predicted proteins | sample GuaBasSedimGuay4_FD_113735 | JGI IMG/M metagenome (GOLD analysis project Ga0164313, IMG submission 113735) | Subseafloor sediment microbial communities from Guaymas Basin, Gulf of California, Mexico - Guay4, Core 4569-4, 0-3 cm | ecosystem: Environmental > Aquatic > Marine > Hydrothermal vents...
CACATAATCATTTGTTGTTAAAGATTTATCATCTCTTGTTATATCATATTTTTTTCCTTCTATACCATTATACCTAATCAGTCCCAAATTAGTCGTCATCCATATATATCCCTGATGATCCTGGGTAATTAGGTACACATTATAAACTTCCTCTCCATCAATTTCGATGAATATTTTTTTGAAATTATTTTCATTGAATTGGGCATTTGCTACATAATAATTTGAGATAATTAGAAACAACAATAAATATTTCACAAATCTATATCCAATGGCAATTAAGCCATTCGCTACACGGAATAATTTGAATTCGTAATTACAAATGATATCTAATGATTTGATTGGCATTAAATTAGATTATTTTTAAATTAGTTTATTAAATATTTTGTTTTAGTTAAAAATCGCACAATCTTAATTCCTTTTTATCAAACTTAAACATAATATAAAATACGCCGACATCCTGATACCTAACTATCCCGGTTTTTTCTGCCGGGTTCAGGCAAATCATACTTGTATAATTCAGGTTCAGGGCAGTTGAAGAGCCTTTCCCGATCCAGAGCATATTATTTTTATCTAAAAACATATCCGCTTTTTCTCCGGTTGTGAATTTCAGGGTGGGAATTAAGTTATCAATCTTCCTGAAATTTACCGAATCAAGGGTTGTATAAAGGATTCCAGCTTTGCTGCCTATCCACAGTTTTTCTCCGGATGAGTCAAAAACCATGCTTTCTACAAATCCAATTTCATATTGTATTGAAACCTCCTGATAATATTTGAAATTGGTGAAATGATTTCCGTCATATCGCGTAATGCCATTGCCTGTTGCTAGCCATAGAAATCCATATTTGTCTTCCTTAATGTCTGAAATAAATGTTGATGGGAGGCCATCTTCCGCAGTGTAATGCGTATAATCATTAAAATCGGATAGTTTAATTTGGGCGCTGCAAATAGTTGAAGTAATAAGCAGAAAAATCATAACACACATACAAGGGAAGTAATGCATTCTTAAAACACTTATTATATTTTGGGTTAAATTCATTTGTTTTCGGTCAGAAGCTGTTGTTGAATTTTTCTGAAGAATTTAATCATTGGTTAATTTAGTTTCATAGTAAAGGTTCGCGATTGTTTGAACGAAGCTTCCGTTTGTATCTCTAGTAAATCTTTTCTCCGTAAAAATGTATAAATTAACAAAGCCATAACAATTACGGCGCCATCTTAACAAAAAAATAACATCTCAATATGATAAATATCAGGGAATTGAATCACTCCTTACCCGAATTAGTAAGTTATTCTGCAAGTTGTTCCATGAAAAATGAATGAATATTGAGGAGTTAAAGAAAGTGTTTGACGCACTCAAGAATTGACTGAGAAATTACTTGAATATAGAAAAGGAAACAGGCTTATTGTTAACTATAAAACCCAAAATTATTCCAAATCTGGTTGATACATCAGCTTTCCGTTAATATAAGTTGCCATAATGTGTACAGATGGAATTTTTTCAGCAGAGATTTCCATAATATCTTCATCAAGGATCACAAAATCAGCGACTTTTCCGGTTTCAATGCTTCCTTTAAAGTCCTCTTCAAAACTACCTTTTGCGGGCCATATGGTAATTGAACGAAGCGCCTCTTCCCTACTCAATGCATTCTCCATTTGGAATCCACCCTCAGGCCATCCCTCCGTATCCATTCGTGCCACAGCTGCAAAAAACGTGTTTAGAGGTTGTATGCCTTCAACCGGAAAATCAGTACCATTTACCAACCAGCCATTTTGAATTAATAGCTCTTTATATGCATAAGCCGTTTTTATCCGTTCATCACCTAATCGTTCATCAGCCCAGTACATATCGCTGGTGCAATGTGTCGATTGAACGGAAGGAATTATATTGTACTTTTTAAAATATTCAAAATCGTCAGGATGAATAAGCTGCGCATGTTCCACACGCCACCGCCTGTCATTTGGCCCTTCTAAAAACTTCGCATAAGTTTTTAACATTATCCGGTTGCCTGAGTCGCCAATTGCGTGTGTATTCACCTGGTATTCTGCATTGTACGCCCTGCTACATATATCATAATAATACAATTCGGGATTTAGTTGCAAACCAAAATTATCAGGGTCGTCCGAATAAGGTTCGAGCAAGAGTGCTCCCCTTGAACCCAAAGCTCCATCAATGTATAATTTAACTGAACTAACAGTTAACTTCCCGGTAAAAATTGGTTTCTGAGATAAGAAGTATTCAAAATTTTCTTCAGAAGGATCCATCATCGCATATATCCTCATATTCAACTTATCAGCCTTATGTAATGAGTCGATCAAAAGTATTTTCTGCTTGCTAAGTCCGGCATCAGTAACGGTTGTGAGGCCTACTGCAAAACAATCTTTTTCAGCTACTTTAAGTGCAGCAATTTGTTGTTCTATCCCGGGTTTTGGTACTGAAACCAGGATCAAACTCATAGCCTTGTCAATAAATACTCCTGTTGGTTCGCCATTTTTTAAAATAACTTCTCCCCCATCTGCTTTTGAACTTTTTGTAACACCTGCCCTTCTCATAGCTTCAGTGTTGGCTATTAATGCATGACCATCAATCCGTCTTAATACAACAGGATTATTTGGGAAGGCTGCATCAAGTTTATCTTTAGTAGGAAATTCCTGAACAGGCCAGTCGTTCTGGTCCCATCCTCTTCCCAAAATCCATTCACCCGGGTAATTCTGATGATGTTCTTTTACCCGCTCAATTACTTCTTCAAATGATACAGTCCCAACAAGGTTTGCATTAGTAGTCTTGTTTAATCCGTATCCCAGAAAATGACTGTGTCCATCATTAAAGCCGGGATATACAATCTTTCCTTCTGCATCAATAGTTTCATTAGCATCAAATGAGTTCAAAATGTCCTGACTGTTCCCAACACCAATAAATTTTCCATCTTTAACTGCAAAAGATGTTTTTACATCAAAGCTTTCATTTACTGTATAAATTTTAGCGTTATGAACGATGAGATCAGCCTTCTGCTTTTGTGCACAAGAAGTCATAACTGCCAACATAATAATGTATGTAATGGATGTTCTTAAAGTACGTTTCATATAACTTACTTATTTAGGTTTAGTTAATTGATTTCTTTTCAAATCTGATTTTTTCTTTATTCAATACAATATTATCTTTATCGAAGAATTTATTGATAACTCCATTGTTTAACAACCCCTTGGGATCTCCTTTATCCACTTCACCATCAACGCCCAATAACCAGAGTTCATCAGAATATCGCAAGGCTGCTTCCAGATCGTGCGTTGCAATAAGAATTCCTTTCTGATGTTCATGACTCAGCATTGTGAGTAATTCCATTATTTCAATTTTGCTAGGAGCATCAATAAAAGCAACAGGTTCATCCAGAAATATTAAAGCCGTGTCCTGTGCTATCGCCCTCGCTATCATCACCTTTTGCCTTTCTCCGTCACTGAGTTGATGAAAATACCTGTTTGTGAAACTGCTTATTCCAACCAACTCAAGAGCTTCACTGATAAATATGTTATCTTCTTCGGTTAAACGGCCAGTAAAGCCCGAAAAAGGATATCTACCTGTCGAAACAATTTCATATACCGTTAAAAACGACTCTTCTATTTTGTCAGTCAACACTACAGCGACTTCTTTAGCTAATTCTTTAACCGTTAAATCAGTAAGTAAACTTTCCCCATAATAAACATCACCGGAAAGCACTTTTTGATAAGCTAAGATCGTTCTTAAAAAAGTTGATTTTCCTGCACCATTAGGGCCTAAAATTGAGATGAACTGCCCTTTAGTCAATTCAAAGTTCAACGAATGGTGCAGACGAACAGCTTTTCCTTTTTTAGATTCAAATCCGATCTCAAGATTTCGTATTTTTAATAAGCGATTCATGCCCGTTTCACCTTTCCGCGTTTAACAATTACCCATATAATTATTGGTGCGCCAACCATTGATGTTACAGCATTGATAGGCAGAGAAGTATCATAACCCGGTAACTTTGCTATCAGGTTACAAATGAGGGTTAATGAGATACCAAACAGGATAACAGCAGGAATTAAAATGCCATGATTGGAAGTTTTAAAAAAGTATCGCGCCAAATGAGGTATGGCAAGACCTACAAATGCAATTGGTCCTGTAAATACTGTTCCTATTGCTATTAGTAAACCGGCGATAATAATTAAAATTATTTGTATTTGTTTCACATCAACACCAACACTTTTCGCATAATAATCACCAAGCAAAAGAGCATTTAATCCTTTTATATAGAAGAATACTACCATTGTCACTAGCAATGATGCACACAATAAAAATACAGATTGACTTATGCTTGTTTTTGAAAAGCTCCCTAATCCCCAGAGAATATATGCATGTAATTCTTCTGCTCTGCTGAAAAACTGAATAACTCCAACAATTGCCGATACAGTATAACCGATCATAATACCAATAATCAGAATAGTTACTACGTTACTTATTCTTGTAGAAATAAAAATGATGATTAATAGAACAAGAAAGGAACCAATTAAAGCAGCTGCTACAACTGAAATCTCACGGAAAATATATGCTGAATTCAGTAGCTCAAGTTGGAAAAGACTACCGGCAAAAACTACCAGCGCAACACCCAGACTGGCACCAGAACTAATCCCCAGTACTGATGGTCCTGCCAGTGGGTTTCTGAATACGGTTTGCAATATCAGGCCTGCAATGCTTAATGCCATCCCAACTGCTATTGCCGTAATGGCCTGTGGTAATCTGTAATCAAGAATGATTACCTTATTTATTTCATTAATATCGTCGCTTCCTGTTAAAACCCATAAAACATCTTTCCAGGGAATCAACACAGACCCATACCATAGATTTGCCAGAAATAAAATGATTACCAGAGCTAAAAAAATGATAAACCAAGGTGCTGTTTTACCTTTAATACCCATGTGAAAAATTATGGCTCTAAATTACTTTAAAATATGATAATATTGAGGTTTGTGAGCCGGTAGTAATTCAGGATGAAAAGCAAAAATTAAATCTGCTAAAACCAGATGTGGTTCCAGTGGGCTTTTTTCAAAATATGCAGTTTTCCGGGCATCGCACCAAATTACATTCTTATCTTTAAAAGCCATGAAGTTGGTGTATAAGCCATTCTCAGAGCCCAAAGCCTCATAGCTTGGTTCATCACCATAGGAGCCAACAATCCGCCAAAAATCAGCATTGTAAGCCTTACTATAAACAACTTCATAATCAAGGGGGAAACTGCTTGAATGGATATCATCTTTCCAAAGATAGTCAGCACCGGCATCCTTAAATAAAGCAGCGATGTAACTTTGCCCTCCGGGCACATACCACTGACCGTTGAAATACTTGTCAGAAAAAACTGTTGGCCTGATTAAAGTATCATCGGTCAGGGTTTTATAGCCTATATATTGTTCTTCAATATAATTAAACAAGCTATCAGCTAAATCATCATAATCAAAAAAAACAGCCGTAAATTTTATCCATTCTGCCCTGCCAAGCGGCTCATTTTCAAAATAATCATAGAAAGGTATCAAAGGAATACCGGCTGCGTCAAGGGGATGGGGATTAGTGAACCTGTAGGGCGAATAAAATATGAGTGATGGATTAACTGTTATTACTTTTTCTATAAAAAGGTCAGCATTTGTAGCCAGTTCAACAATCTCTTTTTTTTCTAATTTATGTTTAATGGTTTTGCTGATTATATATTTTGCCTCTGAAATACCTTTCACCTTATCTAATAAATCAAGTCTTTCAAAAGCATTTAACTGGGTAGCTGAAAACACTGCAACATTATCCTGATTTACAACTATTAAATTTTCAGATTCTGTATAATAATTACTGAGAGTTAAACTATCTGCAATATAGAAGGTTGCGATTATATTTTCCCGAAGTTCAGGCTGATATAATACAAGCTTCCTGATTTTATCAAGCTCATACAAATCAAAGCCTTTCGCATATTTAACTTTTGATATTAAAAGCGAATCAGGAATAGATTCAAAAACTGATTCAATCTCGGATTTGTTCGGTTTTAACTGGCATGAATGGAAATTGAAAAAAGAAATTGCAAGAAGAAAATAAAATATACGCTTCAGCACCATAATAATATATTATTCAATTGACAGATCATCACGTTCAAGCAATAAAATAGAATGCTGAGGAACAATGAAATACTTTTTGTTGTGATACTGAATTTCAACAGCACCTTTTTTTAAAAATATAGCGAGGTCACCAATTACCGCCTGAAGCGGAATATAACTTACGGTTTCTTCTTTGTTTTTGTGCTTCCAGGGTTCATCTGACTCATCGGAAGGCAACGGAATAGGATAACCAGGTCCGGTTTTAACTACGTAACCACTCTGGATTTCTTCTTTTTCCTTATAACCCGGCGGTAATAGAAGCCCTCCCCTGGTCTTATTAGACTCTGATTTAGGACTGATAAGTACCCTGTCACCAACAACAATTAACTTATCCATAGGATTGATATCTATTTCTGTCATTTGAACATCATTATTGTTACAAAAATAAGGTAAATTTGCCATTAATAAAGGACTTTAACCATGCGTTTCGTTACATTCAGAACACCAAAACCCAAGCAGTTTACATATAAGCCCCGCTACTACGATGAGGAGAAAGAAGCACTTGAGAAACGAAAAGCCGAATTAGGTTATGATTCAAAAATCTCACATGGCGAATCACTCAGACTTCAAATGTCGAAAAGATGGAGAAAAACGGATACTGAATATAAAAGAAGCGGATTATCGCGGTTTATGTCCTATTTTTTTGTTGTATTCATTGCCGTAGGAGGAGTTTATCTGATTTTCTTCACTGATTTTGTTGAAAAGCTAATAGCTCTGTTTGGAATTAGATAAGATTATTGGCTCTATGTCAATCAAGGTGGATAATAATTATTTCGATTTTTAGTATTGATATTAAGAAATAAATATTCAATAATTAACATACAATAATCAATAAATAAGTAAAAAAGAAAAAAATGGCAAACTATGATTTGGAAGATAGATTTATTGACTTTACAATAAGTGTAAGTAATATTGTTGATGAAATTGATAACTCAAGATTAGGAAATCATATAGCTGGTCAGTTAATTAGAAGTGGTAGCTCGCCTGCATTAAATTATGGAGAAGCTCAAAGTGCAGAATCGAGAAAAGATTTTGTTCATAAACTGAAAATAATTCTAAAAGAGTTAAAAGAAAGTCGAGTTTGCTTAAAAATTATAGAAAGAAAACCATTAATTCCAAATACAAAGAAATTAGCACCAATTAAAAAAGAAACAGAAGAGTTAATAGCTATAATTTATAAAAGTATTGAAACCGCAAAATCAAATATGTAGAAATAATGAAAATTGATTATTGAATGTTGCGTGTTGAGTGTTTTATCACAATAATGAGTTGATACTTTATAACGACCAACTATAATCAATGTAGATCAACAATTTTGTAAATGTCGAATTATATCAAGTTACTTCCCGATTCTGTTGCTAATCAAATAGCTGCAGGAGAAGTTATTCAGCGCCCTGCTTCAGCAGTTAAGGAGCTACTTGAAAATGCTGTTGATGCTGGAGCAATAGAAATTGATCTGATTATTAAAGATGCCGGAAAAACGCTGATTCAGGTTATTGATAATGGCTGTGGCATGTCAGCTGTTGATGCCCGTATGAGTTTTGAACGACATGCAACTTCAAAAATCAGCAGTGCCGATGATTTATTTGCCATCCGTACGATGGGTTTTCGGGGAGAAGCACTTGCTTCTGTAGCAGCGATAGCCCAGGTTGAAATAAAAACAAAACCAACTGAAGATGAAATAGGAAGCTGCCTGAAAATTGAAGGATCAAAAGTAATCTCTCAGGAGCCATGTCAATGTAGCTCTGGCACCAATATTTCGGTGAAAAACTTGTTTTATAACGTACCGGCAAGAAGAAACTTTTTGAAATCTTATACTGTCGAAACAAGACATATTATTGAGGAATTCATCAGGGTGTCAGCTATACAACCAAAAATTGCTTTCTCAATGATGCATAATGGCAAAGTAGTTTTTAAACTTGCAAAAGGAGGTTTAAAGTCAAGAATTGTAGGGCTATTTGGAAATTCTTATAACCAAAAAATACTGCCTGTTGAACAAAAAACAGAAATACTTACGATCAAAGGATTTATTGGAAAACCTGAGTATGCCAGGAAAACAAGAGGCGAACAGTATTTTTTTGTTAATAAACGGTTTATAAAACATCCATATCTGAATCATGCTGTAAACAACGCATATGCCGAGTTAATTCCCACTGATTCCTTTCCGTCATACTTTCTAAATATTGATATTGATCCAAAAGAAATAGACATCAATATTCACCCTACAAAGACTGAGATTAATTTCAGGGATGCAAAATATGTGTATGCCGTTATGCAGGCAGCTGTGAAACAGTCAATTGGCCAATACAGTTTAACTCCGACAATCGATTTTGATGTTGATCCCGCAATTGAACTTGTACTTGGTAACAGGCCAAAAGAAGGCATTAAACAGCCTGAAATAAGCATTAATCCAGAGTACAACCCTTTTAAACAATCAAAGGATTTAGATTTTGAGATACCTCAGAGAGATAAAAAGAGAACTGAAAACTGGAAAGAATTATATAAACATCATTTACCAAAAGACAATAGTACTGACCAAATTGAAAAAACTGATGACAGTAATGACTTCGAGTTAAAACTGGAGCAGGAATCAGTAAAGTTTTTTCAAATTCAAAACACCTATATTGCAAGCAATGTACGATCGGGCTTGATGGTTATTGACCAGCATAAAGCACATGAAAGAATTCTTTATGAATATTATTTAAAAAAGCTGAAAGAGTCTTCACACGGTTCTCAGCAAATGCTTTTTCCGCAAAATATAAGATTATCGCCCGGAGACGCTGAAATAACCAGAGAGCTTAAAAATGAGCTGGTCAAACTGGGTTATATGTTAGAGCCTCTCGGTAAAAACGGATTTGTTATCAATGGTATACCTGCTGATCTCGAAGAAAATAATTCAGTGGATGTGCTGGAGCGTATTATTGAAAATCATAAGAAACATTTAAAAGATATTAATTATGACAAAAGCGTTAATTTAGCGCGCTCAATGGCTGTAAATCTTGCTGTAAAACCTGGGGCAAAACTTCAGGAAAAAGAAATGGCCAATATATTTGATAGCTTATTTGCATGTGAAGTCCCTGAAACAGCGCTTGATGGCAAAAAAACTTTGGCTATCATACCAATAAATGATTTTGAACACTATTTAAAAGAAAAGAAGAAATAATGCAACAATTTCGTCCCGGAGGATTTAGTGTCTTACCAATGGTTGTAAAAAACCTGCTCATTATTAACGGTTTATTTTTTTTGGCCACAATAGCTTTAGAGAGTATGGGGATTGACCTGTATAAAAGCCTGGCTTTATATTATCCTACATCCAGGGAATTTGGAATATGGCAATTTGTATCGTATATGTTCATGCATGGAGGTTTTTCACATATTTTATTCAATATGTTTGCTTTGTGGATGTTTGGCAATGTACTTGAAAACGTATGGGGACCTAAACGGTTTCTGAATTACTACCTTGTAACAGGAATTGGAGCAGGTATCACACACCTGGTTATTGCTTACATCAGAATAGCATTCAACGAATATAGTCTATCACCCGATCAGTTTGATTTGATTTATAATGAAGGTTACAATGTTCTGCAAAGTGGTAAGAATTATTCCGATCCGGCTATGGGGTTTTATAATATTGTTATGAATGTACCTACTGTTGGTGCTTCAGGTGCTGTATTTGGAATCCTGCTGGCCTTTGGTATGATGTTTCCTAACTCACTCATCTACGTGTATTTTGCAATTCCTGTTAAAGCTAAATATTTCGTCATTTTTTATGGTTTGATCGAACTCGTTTCAGGTATTTCAAACAGGCCCGGTGATAATGTAGCCCACTTTGCTCATCTAGGAGGAATGGTATTCGGATTCTTCCTGATCATGTACTGGAAGAAAAAAGGCAAACTGTTTGAATGATTAAATTCAGAAAATTATGAATGGTTACATGCAACAACCCAGGATGAATACCGGTGAAATGCTTAAGCAGGCTTTTCTGGGAAATAATGTGCTATCCAGATTAATATTAATCAACACAATTGTTTTTCTAATAGTAAAAATGGTTGGATTGATTTCTTATCTCTTCGCTGTTGGACAAAGCGCTGATAATGGGCTGTCGTTAAGCATTTTTGCCCAACACCTTGCACTGCCATCATCCTTTGAAACATTTATATCAATGCCTTGGACCATAATCACATATATGTTTCTTCATGAAGATTTCTTTCATATTCTTTTTAATCTGATTATACTATATTTTGGTGGACAGCTATTTAATGAATACCTGGGAGAAAGAAGATTATTGTGGACCTATTTGTCGGGTGGAATTATAGGTGGATTGTTTTTTCTTATGGCATTCAATATATTTCCAGCCTTTGAACTAATTAAAGGTAATTCTGTGGCTTTAGGGGCATCAGCATCCGTACTTGCAATTATTGTTGCAGTTGCTATTTATGTACCCGATTATACAGTCCAGCTACTTTTTATTGGTCGCACAAAACTTAAGTACATAGCCATAATTTTTGTAGCTATCGATCTCTTAAGCATTCAATCAGGTAACCCAGGCGGACATATTGCTCATCTTGGAGGTGCTTTATGGGGATTTATCTATGCATTGACACTAAGAAAAGGTACAGATCTTTATCGTTTCCTTAACCTCAGCTTTCCTCAGTTTAAAAAGAAAAGAACTTATTCAACTGAAAGACAAGAAAATAAGAGGCCTTTTGGTGATGATGAATACAATGAACGAAGAGCCAGGACACAGGAAAAAATTGATGAGATTCTTGATAAGATTTCTAAATCAGGCTATAGCAGCCTTACAAAGGAAGAAAAAGAAATCCTTTTTAAAACAAGCAAGAAAGATTAATTCCCCACGTTTTTCCTGCTAACTTTACAAAACAATAAATAAGTATCTGTGTCAATAATGAGAAAATATCCTATTCTCAAAGGTTTTATCTTTTTACTTAATATAATTGCAGCTATATTACTTGCTATGGTACTATTAGCAAGTTATATACCTCCTTCTGAATTTGCCGTTTTCTCTATTATTGCCTTGGTCTATCCAATTCTACTTTTCATTAATTTACTTTTTATCGGTTTTTGGATAGCTATTAAGAGCAAATATTGGCTTATTTCATTTGTTCTAATTATTCTCGGATTTAATAATCTGAGAAATAACTTCCAGACTAATCTTAATGGAAATTATGATAAGTCAGCTGATGACATTAAAATAGTTACCTACAATGTTCAATTATTTTCTACCAATAAAATGGGAAAGGATTCGATGGTATTAAAAAATAATATTGTTAACTTTTTAAAAGAAGAAAAGGCCAATATTATTTGTTTACAAGAATACCATTCTATGGACAGAAATGTATACATGCCTCTTATTGATTTGAACTCTAGCCTTTTACAGAACTCCTACTATTATGAAAGTTACTTTAACCCAAGGTTTGATCAACTTTCTGGTTTAGTAATTTTTTCAAAATTTAAAGCTGTAAATAAGGGAAAATTAAAGTTTCCAGGCTCAAGAACATTTGGTATTTATACTGATTTGATAATTGATCATGACACGGTACGTGTTTTTAATATCCATTTAGCAAGTATACGTTTACAAGAATCTGACATTGGTTTTGTTTTAAACCCCGATTTTAATGATCAGAAGAGTTTCACAAAACAGTCAGCCACTATTTATGCTAAACTAACTGATGCATTTGTATTAAGAGAATTACAAATGAATAATGTGATCAGTAGTATTAACAGTTGCCCATATCCTATTATACTATGCGGTGATTTTAACGATACACCCTCTTCATACGTCTATACTTCACTAAATAAACATTTAACAGATACCTTTATTATTAAGGGAAGCAAGCTAAGCAGAACGTACGCTGGTAACATTCCATTCCTGAGAATTGATTATATTTTTACATCTAAGCACTTCAAAGTTAATTACTTTGAAAGAGTTAAAAAGAACTATTCTGATCATTTTCCGCTTATTTCTATTATTTCCAAGCCCTAATTCCCTAAATTATTTTTCTTGTTTTCTGACTGATATTTAAGCTGTTAAAAGATGTGCGTCCTGCCTAAAGTGAAAATAGTTGTTAAATAATTTGGTAAATGCCGCATTTTGACTTAGTTTTAGCCTCGAAAAACAAGTTCATTTATTTATAAACAAGCTTTAAAACAATTATGAATTTCTCACTTTAATAGTGAATTATGGAAAACAAACGTAAACAAAGAAAAGCAAGCAAAACAGAATCCCACAAATTTTATTACAATCTTGCACAAAAGTAGCATTCTACTTTTGAGGTATTCTATTGGCTATAGATGCATCTAAATTAATGCTTTAGCGCTTTCCTTCTATTACTTCCAGTTCACATTTCTGTGAAACGATTCATTAAATTTTACAAATGTTGTAACTTTTTTTAAACGTTATCGTAATCATACCAGACAAGTTCACAAAAATAAAACTCAGGGAAACAAGCACCCAATTATGAAAAACAAATGTGGACTTGTCGATTATGATAACGAGCAAAACAAGCATTACAATTACAGTATGAGAAGCAAAACAAAACGAACAAGCGATTATGAAAAACAAGCATTACAAGCATTTGTTTATTGTTTGCATTGCTCTAATCTCAGCATTATCTCCCCTTCGGGGGCAAAATCTTACTAATGTTAATTCATTAGTATCATTTAGTAACGAAAAATTAAAGGAATTAAAAGAATCTAAGAGAACTGCTGAAGAATTTGCAGAGAAAAACAAGCTTCCCCTATCCTACCGTGATATTAACGGTACGTTTCACGAATTACAATATATCAATGATGATGGTATGCCCATGTATTATATTTCAGATAATGCAGAAGCTGCTAAAACAATATCTACCAGCGAGGTTCAGAGCGGTGGCAGATCAAATCTTGATTTAGACGGCTCAGGTATAATGCTGAGGGTTTGGGATGCAGGTGCTGTTCGTATATCTCATCAGGAATTTGATAATCGTGTGATATTGGGAGATGATGACACCGTATATAATTATCACGCAACTCATGTAGCCGGAACAATGATTGCTAAAGGTGTTAACCCTACCGCAAAAGGTATGGCATATAATGCAGATCTTAAATCATTTGGATGGAATTTTGATATTTCTGAAATGGCCATCGAAGCTGCTTATGGTGCTTTAATCTCAAATCACTCATATGGCTATGGAAGAGGATGGGTAAATAATGGTTACGAATGGATTTGGTATGGAAATACTCAAATAAGTGAAGTAGAAGATTATTTATTTGGATTTTATGATAACCAGGCTAAAGAATGGGATCAGCTTGCCTATGATGCACCTTATTATCTAATCGTAAAGTCAGCCGGTAACGATCGTAATGAAGGACCGGGTACAACAAATCCTAGTGATGGGCCCTATGATTGTTTGGCTCATTCAGCAGTTGCTAAAAATGTAATGACTGTTGGTGCAGTTTACAATGTTAATGACGAATATACTGGTCCTGAAGATGTTATAATTACTGATTTCTCATCCTGGGGGCCTACTGATGATGGCAGGATAAAACCGGATATTGTAACGCAGGGTATGAGCGTTTTTTCTACTGATGATGATTCAGATGAAGACTATAAAGTATTATGCGGAACATCAGCAGCAGCTCCTTCTGCCTCAGGATCACTAGCCTTGTTACAGCAACATTGGGAAAACTATAATGGAGAAGGTAATTATATGTTAGCTGCCACTTTAAAAGGATTAATAATTCATACTGCAGACGAAGCCGGTGAATTTGACGGACCTGATTATAAATATGGATGGGGCTTGATGAACACGGAAAAGGCTGCATTAATAATATCACAGAATCAATTAGATAATGTGATTAAAGAACTTGTATTAAATGAAGGTGAAACTTATAGCAGAACGATAAAATCATATGGAAATACACCTATTAAAGTAACTATCTGCTGGACAGATGCTCCTGGAACTCCTACGTCAGCACAACTTGATCCTTCTAATGCGATGCTAATTAATGACCTAGATGTAAATATAATTCATAATGATGACATAGATTATCCATGGAGTTTAGATCCTCTTCATCCTGAAGAAGCTGCAACAAAGCATGCTAAAAACTATGTTGATAATGTAGAAGTAATAGACATTATTAATCCGGAAGCCGGTGAATATACAATTACAGTCAGTCATGAAGGAACTCTTTTCAATGAGCAACAAAATTTCTCTATAATAATAAGTGGTATGGACAGGAACCCTCCTGTTGTTGATTTTCAAGCAAATAAAACTGATATCTCCGAAGGGGACAAGGTGATGTTTGAATGTAAATCACAAGGGATTCCTACCTCCTGGGAATGGACATTCCCGGGAGGTATTCCTAATTTCAGTTCTGAGAAGAATCCTGTTATTACCTATGATAAGGCTGGGACATATCAGGTTATTTTAACAGTAAGAAATGAATTTGGTGTCGATACGAAAGTTATTGAAGAATATATCTCAGTGCGCAAAAATGAAATTAGCGAAAATCAGAAAATAGAAATTAAAACATTCCCTAACCCAGCAGTAAATAGAATTAGTATAGAAATATCTGATAATGAAGAACCTGTAACTGTATTCATAATTGGCAGCTTAGGAAATATTTATAAAGAGTTTCAAATAGAGCAAATGAATCAATCTGTCGATATAAGCTACTTCCCGAGAGGAATATATTATGCTGTTGCAAATAGAAATGGTATAACAAGTTCTTGTAAATTTTTAAAAAATTGAAATTGTAATTATCACCCTGATAATATAAAAATTATAAACAAAAATGCTTAGTTATGTTCTGGAAAAAAGTAAATGAAGAAACGAATGAAAGCGAAGTAATTGTAAAAACATTGAATGGTGTAAAAGAATCATTTTGCCCTAAATGCGGTTTACCTTTGTTGAAAAGGCCATTCGACGCAACAATGAAAGCTAACGGAAACTACGAAACACAAAGGTATGACTACCATTGTGCTGTGTGTAACCAAGCCTATGACAGGTTTACGATTGAAGTGAATTAATAATATTTAAAGTGTATTCAGGAAGATCCTTATTAAGAAAGATATCACATCAGGTAATTTACCTGATCATTGTTGCCGCATTGATTGCATTATCATTGCAGGCTTTTTCATAAGGGAATATGTTATTACCTGAATATCAGAACTTAAAATATATAGCGGCAACAACAATTCTACCAGCAAAGTTAATTTGCTGGCAAGTTTGATAGGTTGTTTATTGATAATAAAGTAGTGGTGAATGAGCAATCATTCTGAAATGAAATAACAGTTTGTTAGTTTATTATTCTCTGTAATTAACACAACACTGCAGCCCGATGAAGCCTTTCATTGGGCTGCTTTTTTTTGGATTTTTTTTTTATAATTTGAAGTAGGCCAATAGATTCGGGGGTTAATAATTTAATCTAGCGCCATATTTTTTCAGTCCTTTTATAAATTGAAGGGGACTAAAACTCAATCTTATAACTAAAATATGGTAGTACAATGGCCAATTCCATTGGCTGGGCATACTGCTCGCTATAATTATAGGCAAATCCAATCAGATCTGATTGCAAAGTCAGATTCTTAGCTTGAAGGATAAAATTATGTGAGACTTTTGGTCGGTTGATGCGGTAATTCACCGAAAGATCGAAGTAATAATTAGTGTTCCATTGTCCATCGTACAAATTTTCCATATCGTAAACTACTGCACTTACAGCCCTCGAAGCTTCCTGATCAGGAGGTGTGTAACGGATACCACCTAAGATCGTGAATTTACCGTTCACACTCAGAAAATTATTCTCTTTAATTTTCCACTCTTTACCGCCCAATAAGTTAAACACATATTTTTGATTTAACCTCGTGTTTCGCTCAATGCCATCACCACCTTTAAATTTTGATTCATAAATTGAAGCCGTAACCATATAATAATAACCTTTCTTCATGAAACGCTCAAAAGTAAGGTCAAGTCCATAATTAATACCTGTTCCTGAATTATCAAGCCGGGCCTGGAAAAACATATTATTCTGATAGTTGATCATGGAGAATGAACTATCTGGAATTACCGGAACATCATACAGCAACTGAACATAGGGTTCGACTTTAAAATGCAAGTTTGAATTGATATTCCAGTCATAACCAAGGACAAAATGATGCGCTTTTGTAATTTCCAGGTTCTTATTTGGTAAAACCTCTGTATCGTTCTCAGGAAACTCTATCAAATAAATTCGTAAAGGTTCAATACGGCTGTGTTTTCCGTAAGCAATACCTAAACTATGCTTAGGTGTAGCCTGCCATTTTACACCTATTCGCGGGTCAATAGCAAAATTACCATTCAATCCAAAATACAAGAAGTGAAGACCTGCATTCATTGTTAAGTTTCCACCTAATTGTATCAGTGACTGGCTAAAAGCCTGAACAATGTACGTACTTCCTTTTTCCCTCATCCTGAAATCAAGGGTATCCTGAATAGCCGGATCTGAGTTTGCCAGGTTATTGTAATCGTACCAAATTTCATTAAACATTATTCCTGACCTGTTCGTATGTCTTGCGCTGAATTTGTGGTTATAAACAGACTTTAACCTCACGGTCAGGTTATCCTCTGAAATATCAGCTACCGACGATAAATTCATCAATGAATCAAATTGCCCTGAGATGTTTGAATTTGTGTAACCCGATAACGAAACGGAAGACGACAAAAATGATTTTTTACCAATGATGATCTTATGATTCAACCCATTGGCAGTCAAACCATAAGTAAGTTTGTATTTAATGTTATCAAATGAAGTCTCCCAGTCAGCCACTGGATTAGATGGTTCATGAGCAATTCTTCCATAACCATTTATACTCCACAACGAAAAGACACCCGCTTTTTTTGTAGGGAAATTCATATTAAATGAAAGATCAGTATAGTCAGGCAAACCAGTTTCGATGGGCATAATATTTTGTAAGATACTAAATGTTGATACCCTGAAATTAGCCAGGTAAGTCGACCCCCCACCCTTCTTAAATGGTCCTTCGGCAGCAGCTTCCATTCCATACGATCCAATCAGAAAACCATATTTTCCCTTATCAGGATTGCCGGTCCGAAAATTTATATCGAACACGCCCGACAAAACATTGCCATACTCAGCAGGAAAAGCTCCTGTAAAGAAGTCAGAATTAGCCATCATGAAAGGGCTGAACATGGAAACAATTCCGCCACCATTAAAAGCATGCGCAAGATGATTTGGAACCGGAATTTCAACACCTTCCAATCTCCACAAAATACCTTTAGCAGGATTACCACGAATGATTACTTCATTGTTTTCGATTGATCCTGAAGACACACCGGCAAATGAAGAAGCAAGTCGTGAGAAATCTTCCATACTTCCTGCAAAACGCTGTGCCTCATCAAGTGAAATGGAACGTGACGAAATGATAGCCATGCTGTTTAGAGCCTGTTCTTTTATAACATTAGATTTTATCTCAACTTCGTCCAAACCGGTAACAAGTTCTTTCATTGGGATTTTCACATTAGGCATTACTTTTGAACCCACTAAAACATCAGTCAGGGTAAATTCTTCGTATCCAACAAAACTGACTACCAGATCAATCCTTCCTACCGGAACATTTTGAAGGGTAAACAGGCCATCTTCATCTGTTACTGCTCCAATCAACGGTTCAGAACCAACAACCACTACCGTGGCTCCGGGAAGTGAGAATTGAATCTGAGCGTCGAAAACCCTTCCTTTAACTGTTTGTGTAATTGATTGCGAACTTGCACTTATCGAAACGACTAAAAGGAGTATGAGCAAAATTCCGATGATATAATCTGATTTATAGCTGATGTACTTCATTTTATTTTTTTATTCTTGTCAGTGGTCAAAAATCAATTCACTTTGTGGCAATAATTTCTTTTATTTTTAATAAGTCGACCGGCTTACCATGCGTGAATGAATCATTCGTTTTAATGACAGATTAGTTTTTAAAGGGTTGCAATTTTTAGATATTTAGCTAAATTGCATATTATTAATATGTTAGCTTAAATGATTATTATTATTAAGTTTGCTTCAGACATAATATTAAATTCTAAATAATTCCAAATGAAAACACATTTTCTTCTCAGCTTAGTTTTAATTGTGCTTTTACCTTTTGTGTTAAATGCGCAAACAAATAACTTTTATGATTTCACTGTTAAAGATATTGACGGAAATGATTTTTCATTTGAACAATTAAAAGCTAAGAAAGTGATGATAGTGAATGTTGCTTCAAAATGCGGCTATACGCCACAGTATGAGCAATTAGAAAAAGTTTATGAAAAATATAAGGATGCTGATTTTGTAATTATTGCTTTCCCTGCCAATAATTTCTTAAAACAAGAACCCGGCACTGATGACGAGATAAAACAGTTTTGCACCATCAATTATGGGGTTACTTTTCTTGTTATGAGTAAAATATCCGTTAAAGGTAAAGATATGCATGAAGTTTACCAGTGGTTAACATCCAAAAAATTGAATGGTGTAGAAGATTCTTCGGTTAAATGGAATTTTCAGAAATACCTAATTTCAAGAGATGGAATATTAGAGGAGGTAATAAAACCGAAGACAAAACCAGATGATCAAAAAATTATAAACTGGATAGAAAAATAAAAATATTTTCTTATGTTTACATTTGTGTATTTATCTGATCCTGTCTATATTACATTACGTTATCTATATTATAAATTTAGTGTGTGTTACTTTTGTAAATTCTGAATTTGAATAAAAAAATCCAATCGTTAAACGTCTGCTTAACCAAAAAACCCTTTTACGGTTCCCCCATCATGAGTGATTGTTTGCCCTGTAACATACCTGGATAATGGAGATAATAACCATAAAGCTAAACTTGCCATTTCCTCAGGTTTGCCCATATCCCCTACCGGTATCTCTGCTTCGAATTGAGATTTGGCTTCTTCAATGGATATGTTATCCAATTCGCTTTTCTTAAGGAATAATCGTTCGATTGCTGCAGTTTGATGAAATCCCGGGGCAAGAACATTTATTGTTACCCCTTTAGAAGCTACTTCCTGAGCAACAGTCTTCGCAAAACCAACAATTGCAGGGCGCAATGCATTGCTTAAGATCAGGTTATCAACAGATTGTTTAACTGAAACACTTTCTATACAAACTATTCTTCCATACTGATTCTTCACAAGGATTGGCATAAGTTTTCTTATAAAATTTATTTTCCATCTTACAACAGTTACCCATGCCTCATCCCATTGCTTCATTGTTATCTCACTAAAACCACCTGCCGGAGGGCCTCCTGCATTTATAACAGCTCCGGAAACATTATTTAACCGGACTTTTGTAATTATTTCATCCTGAATCTGTTCCGTTGTTATATCACCTGCTATATACTCTATATTATCAGGAAATCGATCCTTTAACAATTCCAGCTTTTCTTTTGTTCTGCTTACTGCCAGTACATTAGCACCTTCGCTGGCTAATGATGTAGTAATAGCTTTACCAAATCCATCTCCGGCGCCTCCTACTATGAAAAACTTATCTTTTAATTGTAAGTCCATTTCGTATTGTTTTGCCCAAATTTAAATGATTTTACGAATTTAGCCTATGAACTTACAATAATTTAAGTATAAGCTGGCTGTACCTTGTTTTCATTATTTTTGCATGCTTACAATTAAGAATGAATTTCGAAAATAAAACCATACTCAAAGGAACTATTGCCATCAGTATCTCAGCAATACTTTGGGGATTTGATGGAGTTGTTCTTACACCGAGGCTTTATAACCTGGATGTTGTTTACGTTGTATTTATACTTCATTTGATTCCTTTTATTTTAATGAACCTGTTCCTTTTTAAACAATACAATCAATTAAAACTATTTGTAAGGCAGGATTTCATTATAATGCTCCTAATTGCTTCATTTGGAGGCGTTTTAGGTACCATCGCAATTGTAAAAGCTCTATTCCTGGTTAATTTCGAGCAACTTACAGTTGTTGTATTATTGCAAAAATTACAGCCCATTTTTGCCATATTACTGGCAGCAATACTTTTAAAAGAAAAAATCAAGAAAAATTTTGTCATCTGGGCTTCTATTGCAATAGTTGCAAGCTACTTTTTAACTTTTGGCTTTAATCTTCCTGATTTTCAATATAATAATGATTCCAATATTCTGTATGCATCTTTATTTGCCATTTTAGCCGCCTTTTCATTTGGCAGTTCAACGGTTTTTTCTAAGCGTTTTTTATTACATCATAATTTCATAACAGCTACATTTTACAGATACGGGTTCACCACAGTAATCTTGTTTATATATCTGATTATTTTTGGGAAATTTATTGAGTTTCAACAAACTACTCAGACAAACTGGCTGTATTTCATTATTATTGGGTTAACAACCGGTTCAGGAGCAATATTTATCTATTACTATGGCTTAAGAAGAGTTAAAGCCATTATTGCTACCATTAGTGAACTTCTTTTTCCGATATCAGCAATATTCTTTGACTATATTGTTAACGGATCAATACTTTCTCCAGTTCAATTTGCAAGTGCTGCTATTATGGTATTTGCCATAATCAGATTAAATTCATAAATCTGTGTAGAAGTGTATAAACGGCTTGATTAGTTTGTGATAAATAATTTGCCACTGATTCACAGATTAAATAATTTAGTTTCATAAAAAGCAATGCAAATAACTGATAACACTAATTTTATAAAATTCAAATAATTAATCTTATAGTAATTACACAAATTTTAGTATATCTGTCTTCGACAGATATGGTCAGTGGTAATTATTTTGTAAATTCAATAAAAAAATGTCTTAATCTGTGAATCAGTGGCATATATTAATAGTTTAAACTACGTGGTTACAATTAAAAAAGTAATGTAGTTATAAAACCTCTTTATTTGATTTCTCCATAAAAATCAGTATTTTTATTCAATAATTATTATTCAATTAAAATTGTCGAATTATGTCTGAAGATTTAAAATTAGTTTATACCGGTTCCAGGGTAGAAGGTATGTTTTTAGCTGAAATACTTGAAAAAAATGAGATTGGAGTTATTTATAGGGATACTCTAAGCTCAAGCGTTCAGGCCGGTTGGGCAGACGGCGCTCCTGAAGATACCGTGAGGCTCTTTGTAGAACCTTTTAACTTCGAGAAAGCAAAACAGATTTTAGAAGAATATTTTGAGAACAGGAATAATAAAAGCTAATAAAGAGGTTGTTTAAAGCTAAAATGAAAATCTGCAAGAAGCATCCTGGTTTATATTTAAAATTACCTTAAATAACCTGATATGATCTCTATATCAGGAAATTATTTTGTAACCTATAAAGACCTTATCTCCGTCCGGTTTATTGATAATCACGTTCAGGACAAGAATGATATTATTTATGAAGTAGTACGATTCATTGATTCTAAACCTTTGTTTCTGGAGGATCATATTGAAAGGTTTATGAATTTTTTCCCGTTTAAAAAAGAAAAGAAAGAAGTCTGGACTTCTCTGATTACAAGAAGGATCAGAGTACTTATTGAAGAGAATAAAATTTCAGATGCTAACCTGCGATTTCAATTTAATAATAATTCTCCAAATTCATTTTGTGCCTGGATGATTCCATCAAAATATCCTTCAGAACAACAATATTATAGGGGTGTTACGATAAAAACATATTTAGGCACAAGAAGCAATCCCAATTTTAAAGCCAGAAATATAAATCTCCGAAAGGATGTAGATACTTTTATTGAACTTAACAAGATTTATGAGGCTATATTGGTCAATTCAGAAGGTTTTATGACAGAGGGAAGCAGGTCAAATATCTTTTTTGTGCAGGATGATATATTTATCACTCCTCCTCTTTCAATGGTTTTACCAGGTATTACACGAAAAAAAATCATTGAATTAATAAAATCCAATAAGCTAAAATTTGAGGAGAGATTAATCCATACAGAAGATACCTGGAACTACTCAACATGCTTTATTTCAGGAACATCACCCAAGATATTGCCAGTCGCCATTATAAATGATATAAAGATGGATGTAAAAAATAATCATCTGATAAACCTGATTGATTCATTCAATAAGCAAATTGATGAATACATAGAAATGTTCAGATGGGAATAAGGGTTTACTAAATGGCCTTAATGGGTTTAACATATCCTGAGATGTAAGCGGGCTTTGCCTGAATATGAAAACACCGAATTTTATATACGAAAAAACCGAAGCGGATATCCGCTTCGGTTAGAACTAATTTTATTTAAAACTGTCAATCTATTTTAGGACGACTCAGCCCGATCAAATTTATTTTACGATCAGCTTCTTTGTCTCACTTTTGTTACCATTGATTAATAAATGGTAAAAGTATGTTCCCGGTGCTAGATTTGAAATATCCATGACAACCTTTGTACTTCCACTTTTTACATTTTGCTCCAAAATAGTTTTTCCCATTATATCCACGACATACAAAACTGCATCAGAATCCAATTGTCCAACCTTGATCGTTGTTATATTTTGTGCCGGGTTAGGGAAGTTTTGCCCTAGATTTAATTTTCCCATAGCTTCGTTGAATTCTACAGAAGTGATCACTTCATTGAACCATTCCATGGTAAGGGCGATAATTTGGTTTCTTACATCCTCGTCACCAATCATTTCGAGCCCGATTCCAAAATAAATCATCCTAAAAGTACCATTGTCCACTTTTACTACTGCCGCTTTTGTTTGGGCAACATCGTAGTAAAATACCTCTACGGCATCAGCACGTGCAGAAAGTTCTTCCGGGTACATATTGCCACCAAACATATCCACTATCGATGATTGTGGGACTTCTGAATAAACATCGTCGTCTTCGTTTGCCCTCAACTGGTTATTTGAACTACTGCCATCATCTTCATAATTTGAATAGAGGTAATCTTCGTAAAATTCAGTTGCTTCCGGAGAAGGATGAGAACTGGATGCCCCACTCATAAAATCCCATCCAATATCCTGTCCACCAATTAAAAAACTTCCCCCATCGTCCATGAAAGATTCTGCTGCGGCAATCTGGTCAAGAGTCAGTGCAGGAAATGTCCAGGATACATTATAATAGATATTGTTCACATTACCAAAAACACTTGCATCAATACCTTCAACAAATATGTTTGAAGGAATAGCGGTGTAGCTATCGCATCCGGCAGCTTCAAGTCCATCAGTGTATACATACTCAAAATCGGCAGCCTCAGGGCCACTTGTGCTGGTAACCACCATATCAGTAATCCCTGAAATCAATGAGAAATCACAATATTTTATTGGTGCGTTCGGGTTCGATGTTGATCCCATAGTCATTTTGTACTGTGCCAGTTGGTTGGTACTACCAGGTGTAATCTCAACAGTTATTGCTTCTGGTATTCCACCTTCCAACGAAATTGTTGCTGTACCTGAGTATGAATTGCCATCAATAATAAAAACTGCATCCCAGTCATCAGGAGCATTTTCTGATTCCATCGTGAACAAGAAGTCTTCCGATCCTTCTATATTGCTTTTTGCTTCAAGGTTATAAGTAGTAGTCTCACCATTTTCACCAGCTTTAATACCAAAATCATCTGTAACAACAACATTACCAATAAACAGATTAGTACCATCAATCAAAGTAACCACATCACCTGAAAGAATTTCCTGATGGGTTTCGGTAACAAATACGGCAATATCACAGTCTTCAACAATAACAGGTACATCAATGAAGTCTTCAGGTACTGTATAAACGTAAGTCTTTTCGATAAACGACCCCTCTGTTGTCGGTGTAACTTCTTCGCCCCACTGACCAGTAATCATATCACGAAGCATGTGCATGTGCTCGTAATTGTTTCCTGCACCCCCACCAGTTTGTGGACCGAATATATGGCTTTGCAGCAATGCAACATTAATAAAGTTACTTGATTCAGCCGCATCCGAAGTATAATATAATTCTACGTGAACGGTTAATTCCCGGGTATCATCGTTATATTCTGTCATGATACCAACATTTACGGGCGAAGTTTCCTGCATTATTTCCTGGGCTGAAGGTGTCCAGTCTCCCCGGCCTAATGCAGTATTACTACCTGAAAAAACATGCCGGTTTATTGTTCCGCTTGGATATCCGGAAAGAGCAGTCTGGTTTGCAATAGCATCACCATATGGAGTCCTGTAATCAGGTTCACCTGAACTAGGTGCGGCAAAGCTACCTTGGTGTAATGCAATAACTACAGCACGACCAGGATTATTTTCGAGCAATGCAGCGGCAATCTCATGCCCATCCGGACAATAGGTACAATGGATTCCGGTAAATTCTTCCAATACAGCATTTTTTAATTGCGGATCGGTTGAAACAAGGTTTTGTGAATTGACCCATGATAAGGCCATCACCATTAAAATTGAAATAAAAATTCTTTTTGTCATTTTGTTCTAATTTATTGTTTATACTAAAAAATAAAATCGTTTTATATTTAGATAAAAATGAAAATAATTATTCTCCGGATAAATAATATACGTATATTTGATTGATATTCAGATATTTAATCCATGAGCGATTTTTTTCAAAATTACGAAATTCTTTTTATGAACAGGAAAGAATTGTAGTTTGATTCACAATGATTTATTCAAATCCGTAAAACAAAACTAAATAACATAGGTTTGATAACGATGAACCTAAGGGCTGAATATATGAGTATTGATTGAATGTCAGATGTTTAGAATAATTTAATTCTCGTGTCTTGATTTGAAATAACTTCTTTTATATTTGTAAATTAATAATGCATTTTTATTAAATCACCAAATGACGATATATTCAAATAGAACAGATTTACTTTTTAACATAAAATTCTTACTCACTTTCCTGTTTTTTTCATTTAGTTATTTATCCGCTACTTCCCAGAAAAGAATTCCTGATGATTATTGTATTTCAATCAATGAAATGAAGCTGTTTAAAAATATTAACGAATTAAGAGCCGATTATGATAAACCAAAACTAAAGCTTTCTTCTTCTTTATCTTATGTAGCAAGACTTCATGTTAATGATCTTTTAAATAACCATCCTGATACAAGTATCTGCGGACTCTCAAGTTGGTCGGATAATGGTGAATGGAAGGCATGTTGCTATAATTCATACGTTTTAGATGAGGAATGTATGTGGGATAAACCCAAAGAGCTTACTTCCTATCCTTATCGGGCTTATGAATTAGTAACCTATTTTGAAGATCAATTTACTACTGATTCTGTCATAAAAATATGGTCAGGCACAAGGCAGGTTATTGATATGATATTAACCCGTGGGAAATATGAGCAAAAAAAGTGGGTATGCTTTGGAGTGGGTATAAACGATCATTATGTTTCGGTATGGTTTGCACAACGAGCTGACAAGGTTCCCGTTCCTGCTGTTTGCGATACAACTTATAATGTAATTGAAACTGACTCTACAACTGCATTCATTGATTCTGAAGGATATTTTTACCTGATATATGGAAGTTTTGAAAATATTACTGATGCAAAGGAAGCATTAAAGAGATATAAAAAGAACAGTTTCCCTGAAGCGGGTATTTTATCAAAAGACAACCTGAACAGGATATATCTTGGTAAATTTGATAATTTAAAAGCAGCTATGTTTGCTAAACAAAGCCTACCATATTCATACAAAGAAGCATGGATACTGAAAGAATAATAATATTGTATACGTAATATGGATAGGAATTATAAATTAATTGAAGTAACAAATAAGAAATTGGTCAGGGAATTTCTTAAGATGCCTGTTGATTTATATAAAGAAGATAAAAATTGGATCAGGCCGCTTGATGAGGATATAGAAAAAATATTTGATCCAAAAAAGAATAAATACTTTAGGAAAGGCGATGCAATAAGGTGGATACTATACAACGAGCAGGATAAATCAATTGGCAGGATAGCAGTATTTTACACTAAAGGAAAGAAGGGTAAAAGTGATCAAGCTATAAGTGGTATTGGTTTCTTTGATTGTATTAATGAACAGTACGCCGCCAATATAATGTTTAATGCTGCTAAAGATTGGTTAGGAAATAACGGGATGGATGCTATGGATGGCCCAATCAATTTTGGTTCACGAGAAACATTCTGGGGATGTTTGTATGATGGGTTTTATGAACCTAATTACAATATGCCATACAATTTCAAATATTATAATGATCTATTTAAAAACTACGGGTTTAAGAATTATTTTAATCAATTTACATTTCACATCGAATTGCTAACCGGCATCATGGATCCGGTTATTTATGAAAGAGGAAAAAAACTCAGAAAAAATAATAAGTATGCTTTTAAAAACATCGAATTAAAAAACATTAATAAATATTCCGAGGACTTCGTTACAATTTTTAATGAAGCCTGGTCAAATTTTCCCGGTGTAAAACCGATGAGAAAAGAGCAGGCTTTTAAAATGTTTAGTAAAATGAAATTAATTCTTGACCCTAAAATCATGATTTTCGCATATTATGAAGAACGGCCAATTGGGTTTTACCTGATGATACCGGATCTATACCAGGTTACTAAACATTTTAACGGTAAATTTCATTTAATGAATAAATTTAAATTGTTTTTCAATCTGAGAATAAGAAAAGTTGCTACAAAAGTTATAGGGCTTATTTTTGGTGTAGTTCCCGATTTTCATAATAAAGGTGTAGCCGATGGAATGATTTTACATTTTGAAGACACAGTTGCGAAACCGGGTTTCAGGTACACTGATTTAGAAATGAACTGGATTGGTGACTTTAATCCTACCATGATTAAACTGGTTGAATATATTGGTGGAAAAGTACATAAAACACATATAACTTATCGTTATTTATTTGACAGAAATAAAGAATTTAAAAGGGCTAAAAGCATATAAGTCCTGAGAAAAAAAGTAGCTAATTTATAATCTTCTTACTTTTACCGCGTAAAACAAAATAGCAATGGTCAGTACAAAATATTTTCTATTCATTTTAGCAATTGTTTATTGCTCAGCAGTCTTTTCGCAGGAAGATGCACCCCCTACTATCATTATTAACAATGATACTATTGTTATAGAAGCCATTCCAATGGCGGAAATCTCCGATAAGGCAGAAACAGTTTATAAAGAAATCAAATCAGTAAGTACAGAATTTAGTTCTTTTCAAGATCAAAAGTCGATTGATTCATTGTTTGAAAGAGGGAAGAATATTCTGCTGGTTGAAATAAAAAGAATTGAGAAATCTAAGGAATCTATGTCTAACAGGGAATTATTGGATGAAGAAAAAGAATGGAAAAGAATTAGAAAAGAGTTAGATGTTTGGAAAGATAAATTTAATAACAGGAGCATTATAATTGATGAACAAAGCAAAAAAGTTGATCTGATGCTTCAAAAATGGACTTTAACTTTAGACGAAGCAATAAAACAGGAAGTACCTGAACAACTCATGGAAAGAATACAAACTGTATTAAAAGATATTAAAACTATTAATAAAGAAGTAAAAGAGAAACAAGACCAGATATATCTTAATCAAGATAATATTACTGAATTCATCCTTGCTGTTGATGATATTCTAATTACTCTAGAAGAAGAAAGTGCTTATCTAATGCTAACATATTTAAAAATGGATTCGCCAGCTATTTGGGAAGCTTCTGATACTGTAAGTATATTTCAGATTGCTAAAGAACAAACTAATAAATACTTGACAGAATCATCAAAAAACATAAACTCATTTATTAATGATTCAAAAAATAAAGCACTGTTTCATTTATTCTTTTTCATTTTTCTAATTGTACTTCTATATTTTCTTAAACGTTTTTTAGATACTGTTGAGGGTGAAGAAAATTCAGAACTGGCAAATACGAAGATTGTGATTTCAAATTACTTTGCTTCAGCCCTAATACTTGCACTTATCTCAATGTTGTGGATATATCCAATCCGGCCATTCATTGTTAATGATATACTTCAGTTTTTTATCATATTATCAAGCCTATTGCTTTTCCCGCGGATTTATGGTAAGAAAATCATACATCTTATTCTTGGAATAATTGCATTACTCTTATTAAATCAAATACTTATTCTATTCGGTGGTAAAGGGCTTATATCAAGAATATTGCTATACGCTGAAATAATATTTGCCGGGTTAATTCTTTATTATATAAATAAGAGAGCCAGTTACCATAAAAGTTCTAATAAAATTAGTATTTGGAAAATCCTTTACTACTTTACTCCAATTTTCATCTTATTTCTAATCATTGCTTTTATAGGTAACACTTTTGGTTTCGTTGATCTTTCCATCCAGTTAACCAATAGTGTTGTTCATTCAATATTTACTGCAATTATACTGGTACTTATTACATTACTATTAAACAGCATTGTCACAGTACTCTTTGAAACCAGGTTTTTTCTGAAATCGAATATAATCAGTGATAATAAAGAACTGATGAGGAACAGGATTACCTTATTTATCTCGATTACCATTATTGGGTTCTGGATCAACTCGATTCTTAACAGCCTGGGATTAAGCAATCAATTCTGGAATTGGCTCGCTGGCTTATTTGAAAGTAGCTGGACTATTGGAACAACAACTATTTCTTTAGGTACTATTATTTCTGTTATTCTTATAATTGTCATTACATCAGTTGTTGTAAAACTTGTCAGGATGTTATTAGAAAAAGAACTTTTCCCGAGGATTCGATTGCCAAGAGGTGTGCCAGGTGCAATTTCCATGGTTATCCGTTATACCATCGTTGGGTTTGGTTTTTATTTTGTCTTATCAGCTTCGGGTATTGACCTGGGTAAATTCGGATTGATAGCAGGGGCTCTTGGTGTTGGTATTGGTTTTGGACTTCAAAACATTGTGTTTAACTTTATTGCAGGGCTTGTATTAGCCTTTGAACGTCCTATCCAGATAGGAGATGTAATCGAAGTTGGTACATTAATGGGGACCGTAACATCTATTGGTGTCAGGTCAAGCAATGTAAAAACATATGACGGTTCAGAGGTTATTGTACCTAATGGCAATTTAATTTCAAAAGAAGTAATTAACTGGACCTTATCCGACAGAAAGAAAAGAAGAGTGATACCGGTTAGTGTTGCATACGGATCTGACCCACACAAGGTTCTGGAAATACTTCTGGGAGCAGCAAATGAACATGTAAATGTACTCGACACTCCTGCTCCCTGGGCTACTTTTGAAGGATTTGGCGACAGCTCATTAGATTTTAAGATAAGATTTTGGGCACCACTTGATGTAGGTATGACAACGATGAGCCAGGTAGCTATGAGTATATATGATTCTTTAGAGAAGGCCGGAATTAATATTCCATTTCCTCAGCAGGATATTTATATCAAATCAATTGAAAAAGATTATAGGGATGTTACTGATCAAAAATTTAATGCTCCGGGATTTGATAAAAAAGGTCCGGATAAAACAAAGGATTAATGGTTAAAGTAAGTCAAGTGAATGATTTTAGGCACTATATGAAACTATGACTCTATCCTACATTCTTATATTTGCAATCTTAATTGGTGCTGTAATCATATGGCAGTTACGACAATCAAAATCCCGTTATTTAAGATTGTCTAATCAAGTATTCCCCGAACTTACACTAAGTATTCTGATATCAAAAAAGGAGAGGAAAATTAACAAATTAAATGTCAGGATTTATGCAAAAAAGAATGTAACAATTGAACGCATCAAATTTGAACTTATTTCTCCGAAACGAGAATTCAGGTATATTGAATCACCTAAAATTTCTAACTTAATTTCTTTACCTTTTAATCTTAAAAAAGGAACGACTTTCGATGTAATATTTCCTTACGAGGAATTTAAAATTGCAATTACAAACGAGATGACTGTATTAAACTCGTTTAGAGTTGTAATAGAAACGCAAAACGGAAAAGTCTTTAAGTCGCACGAACTCAAACTTGATAAATTCTGGAAAATTTATAAGGCAGATAGCGGAAAGTACAATTAAAAAAAGCTAAAACCTCTTTGTAGGGTTTTAGCTTTTTTCAAAGATAAACTTTCAATATTACTTTATGATATCGATTAATTCAACTTCAAACACAAGTGTTGATGAAGGTGGAATGCCTCTGTTACCCTGTGGGCCATAAGCAATATCAGAAGGAATAACCAGGATAGCTTTTCCTCCCTTTTTCATCATAGCAACACCTTCGTCCCATCCTTTAATAACCTGGCCTTGACCTAGCACAAATTCAAATGGCTGTCCACGGTCAACAGAACTATCAAATTTGTTACCGTCAAGGAATGTACCTGTATAATGAACTTTAACTTTTTGTCCGGCAACAGGTTTTTTACCTGATCCTTTCTTTTCACTTATAAAATATAAACCACTCTCTGTTGGTGTCGCATTTGGATAATTTTCATTCAGATAAGCATCACGAAGTTCAAGCTCTTCACTTTCAAATTCTTTCATATCGGCTTCTCTTTTTGCATCCATTTCTTCGCGAGATAATATCTCTTTTATTTTTAGATGAAAATAAATGTAGTCGACAGAGTCCAGTTCAGGAGGTATTGTTCTAAAACGAAATAATTTTGTAAATACCGAGTCTGCATTACAGATGAAAGTCGCACTATCACCTTTATGCATCATCGACATACCTTCATAAATATCGCCAACATGAACGGATTCAACTACTGGCATCTGCATCTCTTTGGGAAGATCTCTACTATCAAACATCACTGTATCTTCGGTTGCGTAAATCATTTCAACCTCTAAGAAATCACCAACCTTAGGCATTAGGGTATCACCACTTTCATAATAAAACTTGTAATAAAGTCCTGACTCTGTTTGCTTAAAACCAGGGAATTTTCCTTGTTCCTGACAAGACACTAAATATGCACCTATTGCTGCAATAACGATTATCAACAATGTTTTTTTCATGATTAAATATTTAAGTTATTTATATGTTTCCTTTTGACTTAAAGGGTGCAAAGGTAATTTTTATTATAAAATAATGATAAAAAGTACGATAAGAAATTTTATTAATTCAACTTATTCAGTTAATCAGTGTTTTCCTTTTTGGTCACTTCCTCTTTTTTTTCTTCCAATTTCTCATCCAAGGACTCATCAATGGTATTTTCAAGTTTAATAATTTCACTCAAAGCCTCTTCAAAATCAGGATTTAATGTAATTGCCATTTTAAAATCAGCTAAAGCTTCTTTATTATTATTAAGTTTAATATGTGTTAAGCCACGTTGGTAATAGGCAATATCCCATTCTGAATTCATTTCGATTACTTTATCGAAATCTTTGATAGCATCTTCAAAATGATTCAAATTTGAACTGGCAACTCCCCGGCTATACAATGCCTTTATATGATCAGGATTAGCATCAATTGCTTTGGTGAAATCTTTGATTGCGCTTTCATTCATTCCCAGGTCAGTTTTTGTCTTTCCTCTTTTAAAAAAGTCGATCTTATTTTCTATAAAGGCATTTTTGTCGCTACCTTCTTCTTTCTTATCCTCTTCCGAATCAGTTAATATAGCTTCACTATCAAGTTTATTATATTCAGGGTCCAATTCTATCGACTTATCAAAGTCCTTAATGGCTTCTTCATTTAATCCGATAACAGCTTTTGATAAACCGCGATTGTAATAAGCACCCGAATTAGTTATATCCAGTTTTATTGCTTCATCATAATCAAGGATTGCATCTTCATGCATTTTTAATTCAGCCTTTGCAATTCCCCGGTTATTATATGCTATAATGTATTCAGGATTAAGCTTAATTGCACTATTGTAATCAGCTATTGCATTTTCATGCATTTTTAAGTTAGCTTTCGCTAATCCCCTGTTATGATAAGCTTTGGTGTAATCTGAGTTTAAATCTATCGCTTCATCATAATCATTTATGGCATCTTCATATAATTCAAGACTTGCTTTCGCTAATCCCCTGTTAAAAAAAGCATTGTCATGATCTGAACTTAATTTAATAGCTTTATCATAATCTTTAATTGCTTCTTCAAACATTTTCAATTCTGCTTTAGCCATCCCTCTGTTATTGAATGCCATAACATAATCCGGATCCAGGTTAATGGCTTCATTATAATCAACAATGGCTTCCTCGTTAAGATTGAGGTTTGCTTTTGCCCTTCCCCTATTATTATAGGCGCTGGTATATTCAGGGTTTAACTTTATTGCTTCATCAAAATCTTCAACAGCATTCTCATAATCTGCTATTTCGGCTTTAGCAATCCCACGATTATACAAAGCAGGAATATCTTCAGGATCTAACTCTAATGTACTATCATAATCCTTAATAGCTTCATCATGCCTGCTTAATTTTGCCTTTGCAATTCCCCTATTATAATAGGTAATGATATCTTTCGGATTTAATTCAATTGCTTCATTAAAATCTTCAATCGCATCTTCATTTTTACCGAGGTTAGCCTTTGCAATTCCCCGATTGTTATATGCATTACTATCAATAGGATTAAGTTCAACTGCTTTGCTGTAGTCCTTTATAGCTTCTTCATATAAAGAAAGGTTTGCTTTTGCATTTCCCCTGTTATAATTCGCCCTGGTATATTCATTATCAAGTGCAACTGCTTTAGAATAATCATCAATCGCTTCTTCAAATAAAGAAAGCTCCGCTTTTGCAATTCCTCTGTTATTAAATGCCCTTGAAAATTCAGGGTTCAATTCTATTGCTTTGTCATAATCTTCAATAGCCTCTACATTTTGACCGATATCAGCTTTGGCTATACCCCTGTTATTATAAGCATAATAGTCGTTAGGATTTAATTGTATCGCAATATCATAATCCAAAATCGCATCTTCAGCAAAACCTGAGTTTCTTTTTGCAATACCTCTATTATAATAAGCACTGTTCTGGTTAGGATCTAATTCGATAGCTTTATCATATTCCTTGATTGCACCTTTGTAATCTGACAAGTCTCTTTTCGCATTGCCACTTTCATTATAATCTTCAGGATTATGAAGAGTTAACTTATTCATATTAGTTTGATCGTCCATAGTATTCTCCTTTCATTTCACACTTTATGGTAGTGTCCACATAATTAACACAAATTGTTTATAAAAATAACACGCTGAATTGAATTATCATAAGATTTGTTGATATTTTTTTTAAGAATATTTCTTTTTATATACAAAAATACACGCAAACATTTGTGTAATTTATTTAATTTCAATAAGTTCTGTGTCATACACAAGGATACTTCTGGGTGGAATTTTATTATTATCACCTAGTAATCCATTAGCCAGATGAGCTGGTAGAATAAGTTTAGCTTTATCACCAACACGCATAAAATGGATTGCTTCTTCCAGTCCGCTTTCAACATTCCCCTGTCCTATTTTAAATACCTTTTTACCATCTTTATCAGAAGAATAGATGACATCACCTGTTATTAAACTCAGTGTATAATCCAATATAACCACTTTTCCTTTCTCCGCTTTTTCACCATCACCTTTTTTGTAAATGAGATATCTTAATCCGCTACCTGTTTCTTCCATTTTCAAGCTATGCCTTCTCATATAATTCTCAATATCTTCATATTCCGTCCTGATTAAGTACTTATTTACTTTTTCCAGTGCTTTTGCAGAAGACACATTTTGATTCTCTCTTTTTGCATTATTTTTAGAGTCGCAAGCAGATAGAATAATGAGAATAATGACCAGATATGCTATTTTATTCAACATTTTTATGAATCGTAACTTAAGCTGTAATCAAGTTTCTTTTTATATAATGGTAATATCTTTTTGATTTCTTCAATTGTTTTTTCAACACTTGTAAATGATTTACCACCAGCAGCATTCATATGCCCTCCCCCATTGAAATGTTTCCTTACAAAGTCATTGACAGAAAAACTACCCTTAGACCTAAAAGACATTCTAATCATTTTTTCTTTCTCCGTCAGAAGAATGGATTGATTGATCTTTTCCATTGATAATGGATAATTCACGATTCCTTCAGTGTCCCCAACCTGATAGTTGAACTTTTTTAAATCAGCCTTAGTTAAATAAATTAAAGCTGTATTGTATTCTTCCCACACAATCATTCTGTTGTTAATTGCGTAACCGAGTATGCGCAAACGGTTTTCTGAAAAAGTATCGTAAATTAAACGATGTAACTTTTGAGCATCTACTCCCCGGCTTATCAGATCAGCGGTTACTTCAAATGTCTCTTTGCTATTGCATGAAAAACTAAAAGAACCAGTATCGGTAACAATACCAGCGTATAAACTTTCAGCAATTTCCCTGTTAATAAGTTCTTTATCTCCCAATAAGTCAATAACATTGTAAACCAATTCCGAAGTAGACGATGTATCTACAGTTGATATACAATAATCAAAGCTCTCTGTTTCCGGATCTATGTGATGGTCAATTAATATCCTTTTACCCGGAGAACGTTTTAATATATCTGCTACACTTCCTGTCCGGTGAATTGCATTATAATCTAAACAAAAAATAACTTCAGCCTCTGCTAACAATGACTTTGCTTTAACTGATTCATTTTCATAAACAACCATGTTCTCGCTACCCGGTATCCATGCTAAGAACTGTGGAAACATATTAGGCACTATAGCATCCACTTTATGCCCTTTTTCCTTTAAATAATGGTACATGGCCATTGAAGAACCAATTGCATCACCATCGGGATTATTATGGGTAGTAATTACAATTTTTCTCTTTTCCGATAAAAGCTTTTTAATCTTATTGATCTGGTTAATCGGGATAATACTCATTCTGATATTAAAATTTTTGGCAAAGATAAAAAATTAATACCTGAGAAATATAGATAATCAAGTGTTATAAGGCTTTTAATCGATAAATGTTATCAATTCAAGAATCTGACAATATTCTGTTACTTTTGCGAAAATTTTAAATACTATGCAAATGTCAGGAAACATAACATTTACTATGATCAAACCCAAAACAGTTACTAAAGGGTATATGGGTAAAATCATTGACAAAATTATTGAAGGCGGATTTAAGATAAAAGCCTTGAAATACACAAAGTTAACGAAAGAAGAAGCTATGCAGTTTTATGCTGTTCATAAAGAAAGGCCTTTTTATGAAGGATTGACTGACTTTATGTCCTCAGGGCCAATAATTGCTGCCGTACTCGAAAAAGATAATGCGATTGAAGCATATCGGAATTATATCGGTGCTACTAATCCGGAAGATGCAGCAGAAGGTACAATCAGAAAATTATACGGTACGAACATCGAGGCTAATGCTGTTCATGGATCAGATAGTGATGAAAATGCAGTTATAGAGAGTAATTTCTATTTTTCAACAAGAGAATGGAATTATTAAGAACCTAAAAGGTATTCTGATAAAAAGCTAAAGTTCAGCTACTTTAGCTTTTTTTTATTTTCTGGGGTTATAGGTTTCATATGTATCATCAGGATACAAAAGAATTATTTTTTTTGGCAAACCAGAATCATCTTCCCTTAAAACTACAGTTTCAAAGGGTTGTTTTTCCTTTTTATCGACTTTAATCTTTCTTTCTTCAATTATTTCATCAATTTCGTCTTGCTTAACCCTAAAAGGGGTTTCTTTCTGAGTCTCCTTATATGGATCTTTCTTTATTATCGGTCTTTTAAGAGTATCTTTAACTTCTGCAACTCCAATCATTTTCCCTTTACCAAGCATCAACCAATCAAGATTTATATCAGGATACCTGGTTTTGATTTTCATCATAAAATCTAAACTAGGCTTATTTCTTCCAGATAAAACATGAGAAAGTGCAGATCTTTGAACTCCAATTTCTGTAGCAAACTGAGTCGATGACAGTTTTTCTTTATCTATTATTTGCTTTATTCTGCTGAGCATTTTCAAAGTAGATATATGCAAATGTAATTATTATTTGTTGATAAATGTAAATTTTTACTAAAATAAATTAATTCACTCTGGTAAGCATACTCATATATAATCTTATATATAGATTACACTTTTTATCTTACTGTATATTAGTTATATAATATGCTTTTTTCTTATTTTTTAAAATGCTACTTTATCATGATTATATTTAAAGTAAATTGTATTTATAAGGTTTTAATATACTGGTTATAATCTATATACAATCTTTTTACAAAGTGCTACTTTAATTAAAAAAAGTGAAAATCTGCTCTCAGCTATACCATATATGCTCTAAATACTTATATATCAGTTCTATTATTCTGTAGTTGTATACATACGTAATTAGTTTTTATTTAGTTTACATTTTTGAAAACTGGAAATTATGGTGGTTTACCGCTCGTGTAAAAAAGTAACTTCAAAGTTAAATTTATTTAATATAATAAACACATTGCGAGCCTTCCCTCCTACCCGATTTATTAAACTCAATTTTCAATTCAAAAAAAAAAGCATCGCAAAAGCGATGCTTCATAAAAGTATAATTAGTCTTTTACTGCTTGATTACAATTTTAGTTATCAAGTCTCCATCCAAATTAATTTTAAGAAAATAAATGCCATTCTTAAGATTTTCCAGTTTATTCTGAAAAAGGGATAAACTGGAAACAGATTTAGTATAATACGCTTCACTATATATTAAAGTACCTATTGTATTGTATAGTTCAACTCTTAAATATTCATTTACTTGAGAATTCAATTCAATAAATAACACACTATTGAACGGATTTGGCCGCATTATAACACTAACATCCTCATTATTACCTGTTTGATTCTCAATACTAGTCATGATGGTATGTGCCTCCATATAATCCGGAATTCCCCATCCATAAAAATTATCTGGATTATCTGCATGGGAAGCACTTTCTTTAATTGCTGCTTGAATTTCCATAACCTTCATCGTAGGATTTGCCTGCCACAAGCATGCAGTCATACCTGCAATTATTGGTGATGAATAAGATGTACCACTTCCTGTTTCTATTGTACTTGTATATTTTGCTATCGTTGTACCCTGTCCTTTAGCCATAACAGCAGGTTTAATCCTTCCATCAACTGTTGGCCCAATTGAACTAAATGAGGCTCTTGTTCCATTGCCATCTACAGCGCCAATTGAAAATACACTATCAGCATCGGCAGGGGCTCCATTCCAGGGAAAGGAACCACTACCAGAATTTCCAGCACTATTGCATACGAAAATTCCCCTACTCGTCACAAAGTCAGCACCCCGAGTAGAAACAGCTGTATTCCCATCCAGATCCTCATAAGAATGATCCCATTGAGGCATATTAAAATCCTGATAACTTAATGAACTATTAATAACATCCGCACCTACACTATCAGCAAATTCGGCTGCAGAAATCCAATTATATTCTTCAATAACATTCTCTGACATAACATCTTCAGATCTCAGCAGCCAATATGAGGCCTTTGGTGCTGTACCTATCATCTGGCCCGGTAAGTTAGCTCCCATAGTTGATAATACTGATTTACCATGTGGACTCTCAGTAAATACATTTTGATCATGAGGATGAACAAAATCAAATGTTCCAAGTACCTGGTTATTTGCCCACAGACTATCAAAAACAGGATGTTCCTCAACTCCCTGAAATCCACCATCCAGAACAGCGATAACCATCCCTTGTCCCTGAAAACCTAAATCATGTAAAGGAATACCATTTATCTGGTCAATTTGATTCTCTGCTGCACCATAATCCAGTTCTGAAGTCGATCGATGTGAGTTAATATTGATTGGATCAAGATTCCCATATGACTCATTCTTGAAGAAATCCTTTTCAAAAGCATTTCCTTTGTCCCCTAATTTTAATACATCAGCGACATAAGGCAATGCAAGTATATTATCTAATACAGTCTGACTTTCTGTGTAAATAGTTACGCCATTCAACCATTTTGTTGCATTGAGTAAAACAGCACCTTCATCAGCAACACCCTGTAAATACTGTGGGTTAACAGGGATGTCATTTTCAATAATATCAATTCCCTGCATAACTCTTCGATCAATTGCACGCTGAGTTAAAAAATTTTCAGGATTTTCAATTGAATACGGTGAATTGTTTTTATCTGTAAACTGAATAAAATATTTATCAGGGGCTATCTGTGAGAATCCTTGAATAACACACAGTAATGCAATCAGTGAAGTTAACTTTTGTTTAATCATATCTTTTTATTTATTTTTTGCAAAACTATACTTTTAAAATATATCATTCATTATCAATCTCTAGAACGTTATTTGTTTTGTCGACATCAGGAACCATATCCGAACCAAGAACAACTTTCCTAATCATTTTATTTTTATCAACTTGTATGACAATTGCCGGGTTTCCTGAACTCCAGACATAAGTATTTTCCCTGATTATTTCTGTAGTTCCATCTGCAAACTCACAACTAACAACAACCGGTATGGGTAATCCTCCATAATTTTGAATCACAATCTTATTATCGTTTGTAACCTTTTTAATACCGAGATCGGCCAATGCACGATCAAAAAACCAAGGTTTAAAAAACCAGCTTAAATCACTGTTGGTTATATGATTAAACGTATTAAAGAAATCATAAGGTATTGGATGTTTCCCTTGCCATCGATCCATATATTCATGTAAAACCATCTTAAAAATACTATCCCCTAAAGCATCCTGAAGATAAGCGTATGCAAGAGCGGATCTCACATAAGCATGTATTCTGTAACTATCATAATCCCCAATACTGTATGACAAAGTCATTAAAGTAGCTTCTCTTTCTGTACCATTAATATTTTCAAAACTCTTCATAGATCTTGTGGCATAAGGATAGTCCGGGAAATTCTTTTCACTGAATCCCATAGGTAAAAAAGAAGCCCATCCTTCGTCCATCCAGGCATATTTACGTTCATTCGTCCCCATAAAAAATGGAAAATAAGTGTGTGAAATTTCATGAAAGATTGTAAGGGCAGCATTTGGTGCATCTTTAGGATCACCATTGTTTGCCATCATGGGTGACTCCATACCTCCCCCCATACGATCATTACTTACCGTTGTCATATGTGAATATGGGAATGGAACCCCTGGTAACTCATACGACATATATTCAACACTTGCTCTTGCCCATTCAGCAGCTCTTTGGTATGTACGTGCCGAATCAGAATATACTGCATCAACAAAAACCCGTCTTTTTGTTTTTTCATCAACAATCAATGAAGTACCATCCCAATTAACATCCCTGGTAACAGCAAAAGTAAAATCAGGGACATCTGAAGCTTTAAAATGCCATGTATTTACGTGGAATGTATTGATCCCATCATATCTGATAATTTTTTTGTGTTCTTCAAAATCCTCTACGCTGAGGATTCTTGTTATATCATTGGTTAATCGTGCGGTCATCAAGTTCTCCAGCACATAATCAGTAAACATATCACGTTCATTCACTAAATCTCCGGTAGCCCAAACAACAAATCCAGGTGGAGTAGAAATATGTACATCATACTCATTGAAATCATTATAATATTCAACCATTCCGAAGTACTCAACCCTATCCCATCCGTCAATGTCATCATAAACAGCAATTTGCGGATACCAATATGCTATAAAATACCTGTTATTTCCATAATTACCCATTCGCATCGTCCTTTCCGATACTTCAAATTGCCAGCTTGTTTGCATATTCAATGAATCTCCCGGGAATAAGGGTTCCGGCAAATTAACATTAAGATTTGTTGCCCAAACAAATGCTTCTTTCCTGTTATTCAAATCAATACTATCACCATTAACTGTTAGCCAATCAATAATTACTCCTTCATTTACTCCCTCTGCCCCCATTGGCCATTCTCTCGGATTACCTTTCTTATATATGTTAGGGTATAGCCTAATTACTATGTTTTTTAAGGTATCAGGGCTATTATTGAAGTAAGTTACTTTCTCCTCCCCTTTTAATAAATTCTCCCCGGTTAATAATTGTACATCGATTTGGTACTTAGAATGATTTTGCCAGTAATTTGGCCCGGGAAACCCTGATGGAGAGCGCGTTCCATTTTGATATGACTGCTTAACTTCATTGGGTAAATTGTAATTAACATGCATTTGACTAAAAATTGAAATATGTGTTACTACAATTAACAATGTGAGAGATAATCTTTTCATAACGTGACTATTATATGTTTTGATGATTGAATTTAAGGATGTAAAAATAGTGAATCTGATTAGATATAAACTTTCCTCTTGAAAAACCAAGCAAGATGTTTAGAAATATTATATCAAATTTCTTTCACTTTAAAATTTTATGTCGTATGTTTGCGTCATAAAACATCATGTAATGATAAAGACAGAGAATTTCACAACTGAATTACAGGAATTAGCCAGCCAGGCTAAGGCTTTATCTCATCCGGCACGGCTGATGATACTGGAATATCTGGCAGTGCAAAAGGTTTGTATGTCGGGTGATATTACAAATGAGATCCCACTGAGTCGAACCACTGTATCACAACATTTGAAAGAACTTAAAAAGGTCGGACTCATTCAAGGTACGATTGAAGGCTTGACAGTTAATTATTGTTTAAAACCCGAAGCAATCAGCCAACTCAGGCAATCCGTCACCGGTTTTCTTGATAAAATCGACCTTGGCGGGCTGCAATGTTGCTAAATTACATGAAAATGAAAAAAATACTGATCCTTTGCACAGGCAACAGTTGTCGCAGCCAGATGGCCGAAGGCTTTCTTAAATCTTTCGATACCAAATTAAAGGTATATTCTGCCGGCACCTCACCTTCCCGACAGGTTCACGCAAAAGCCATCGAGGTAATGAATATAGTTGGAATTGACATCAGCGATGCTTATCCAAAACACGTTGACGAATTTACAAATAACAGTTTCTATTATGTAATTACTGTTTGCGGCGATGCAAAGGAGAATTGCCCTCTTTTCACCGGAAAAGTTAAACATCGCTTTCATATTGGCTTTGACGACCCTGCTGAAGCAACCGGAACTAAAGATGAAATTCTATCGGTTTTTAAAAGAGTAAGGGATGAAATCAAAAATGACTTTCTAAATTTTTACAATAATCATATAAAATAATGAAAACTAGAGAAAAGAATATCAAAGACATCGTAAAATCGAAATACAATCTTATTGCCGACAAGAGCAACAAGGAGTCCTGCTGCTGTAAAGGAGAATCGGCTGCATGGAACAAAGACTATACGATTTTCAGCGACAGCTATCAACAATTAGAAGGTTATAACGAAAATGCTGATCTGGGGCTTGGCTGCGGCTTACCAACTGAGTTTGCCCAGATTTCCAAAGGAGATACGGTATTAGTCGTGGGAGCGGGTGCCGGCAACGATTGTTTTGTAGCCCGGGCTCTGGTTGGCGAAACAGGAAAAGTTATAGGCATTGACTTTGCAGATAAAATGCTGGAAAAAGCCAGGGAAAACAACGATATACTCGGCTATAAAAATGTAGCGTTTTATAAAGGAGATATTGAGGAATTGCCCGTAAAAGATAACGAAGTGGATGTGGTTATCAGTAATTGTGTTTTAAATTTGGTTCCGGATAAAAAGCGTGCTTTCAGTGAAATTTTCCGTGTGCTAAAGCCTAATGGCCATTTCTCAGTTTCAGATATTGTTATTTCAGGAGTTCTTCCCGATAAATTATTGGAAGAAGCAGAAATGTATACAGGTTGTGTAGCTGGAGCAATTCCAAAAACAGACTATCTCGGTATTATCCATCAAACGGGGTTTAAAAATGTATCAGTTCAAAAGAAGAAAGATATCCAGATTCCTGATGAAATACTTACGAAATATTTAAATCCAGATGAACTAAAGGATTATAAAAACAGTAAGACGGGCATCTTCAGTATTACCGTTTATGCTGAAAAATAGAAGATTCGGCTTTATTTTTTTAACATCTTTTTAATGGAAAAACTCACAAAAAAGCTTTCGTTTCTCGATCGCTACCTCACTCTCTGGATATTCCTTGCCATGTTCCTTGGTGTTGGAGCAGGATATTTTTTTCCACGTATAGCCATATTCTGGGATCAGTTTAGCGCTGGAACCACAAATATTCCAATTGCTATCGGACTGATTATCATGATGTATCCACCTTTGGCAAAAGTGAAGTATGAGGAGTTGGGCGATGTATTCCGCAACTGGAAAGTTTTATTGTTATCACTGTTTCAAAACTGGTTTATCGGACCACTTTTAATGTTTTTCCTTGCTATCATCTTTTTACAGGATTATCCGCACTATATGACAGGACTAATTCTGATTGGACTGGCACGTTGCATTGCAATGGTTATTGTATGGAATGAGCTTGCAAAAGGTGATACCGAATACGCCGCCGGACTTGTTGCATTCAACAGCATTTTCCAGGTATTGTTCTTCTCAGTTTATGCTTACGTATTTATCACCGTCATGCCACGCTGGTTTGGAATGGAATCCTTCGAAGTAAATATTACAATAGCTGAAATAGCCAAAAGTGTATTTATTTATCTCGGTATCCCCTTCCTTGCGGGGATGATCACAAGATTTGCATTGATCAGGATTAAGAATAAAGACTGGTATGATACCCGATTCATCCCAAAAATAAGTCCATTAACCTTGCTTGCTTTGTTTTTCACCATTTTTGTTATGTTCTCGTTAAAAGGTGAAATCATTGTAGAGTTACCATTGGATGTGGTACGCATTGCCATTCCGCTGATGCTTTATTTTGTTTTCATGTTCCTGGTTTCATTCTTTATGGCTCGCAGGATTGGTGCAGGTTACAGCAAAACAGCTACCATTGCTTTTACTGCCGCCAGCAATAATTTTGAACTGGCAATTGCGGTGGCCATTGCTGTGTTTGGCATTAATTCCGGTGAAGCTTTTGCAGCTGTTATAGGCCCATTGGTTGAGGTACCTGTGCTAATAGCACTTGTTCATGTTGCCTTAAAATTCCAGAAAAAGTTTTTTAATAGAGTACCTGATTAAAGAAAAGATACCGGATATGCTATTCTTCTATCTGATTTCCATCATCATCAATTGCTTTGTAACCTCCGGATCTAATAATTCTGCTCAGGATGTCCCCGTCTTTTGAGAATTGCACATTAAATCCGTCAATTTCATTGGTCATAAACACTTCATAGCCTTTATCTTCAGGATTTTCAAAACGGGCTACAATCACAATTTTATACATATAATAATTTTCTTCAATACTCTTCAAAACAGGTTCAGGCAATTCATCTTCACTGATCTTGGTTTTCGTCTCCAGCCAGTTACCTTTATTATCAAACGAAGCAGAACTCAATACTCCATCTGATTTGAACATGATCTTCCAAAACTTATACCTTTTGCTTCTGCCTTCTCCTTCCCATTCATCCTGAGTCTTTATAATCTCAACATTTTCATACATTTCATTCAATGTATTCCTTATCTTCTTAGGTGGTTTCGATTGTGAAAATACATTCAGAGCAAGAAAGGTAACTGCAATTAATAAAATAATTCTATTCATAAAAAGAAATTTTAAATTTTGCCCAAATGTAATAGAATCTTATTTAACCTGAATAATTCATAAATTTATCTATTACGTAGCCAAAATACCGAACTTTGCTTCAAAGAATATCGATACAGTAAAATGATTTTAGCCCTTCTATACGATACATTATTTGTTTTCCTGTTTAATTTACCTTTCGGATACTGGCGAATCAATGTGAAAAAGTTTTCGTTTCAATGGGTTCTGGCAGTTCACATACCCGTACCATTCATCATAGCTTTAAGAATTTACACAACAGTCGGTTTTGCCTGGTACACATACATTTTTATGGTTGCTGCTTTTTTCCTTGGTCAGAAAATGGGAGCTTTGATCCATTATTATATGGAGAGAATTTGCCAGAAAATAACATCCTGTCTTTTCATAGATATAATCAGATGCTCAAGAGGATAAATTCATTTTTAAACTAATTTTAGAAAATATTTAATAATACCGAACCAAATAATCTTTTTAGCAAATGCGAATTGACATCATTACTATTTTCCCTGAAATGTTTGAAGGACCATTTTCGGAGTCTATTATCAAACGTGCCCAACAAAAACAATTAGTTGAAATAAATTTGCACCAGTTAAGGGATCACACAACCGACAAACATAAGAAGGTTGATGACTATGCTTTTTCAGGAGGTGCGGGAATGGTGATGATGATTGAGCCCATCGCAAAATGCATTGAAAGTTTAACCGCTGAAAGGAATTATGAAGAAGTAATTTACATGAGCCCGGATGGAGATTTGCTGGATCAAAAAATGGCAAACAGTTTTTCACTTAAAGGCAACCTTATCATCCTTTGCGGGCATTATAAAGGTATAGATGAGCGAATCAGAGAACATTTCATTACCAAAGAAATTTCAATCGGAAATTACGTTTTATCGGGTGGCGAATTAGCTGCTGCTGTTTTTATTGACAGCATTGTCAGATTGATTCCTGGCGTTCTTGGCGATGAAACTTCGGCTTTAAGTGATTCTTTTCAGAACGATCTTATATCTCCTCCTGTTTATACACGTCCGCGAGAATTCAGAGATTGGAAAGTGCCTGATATACTACTCTCAGGAAATGAGAAACTTATCAATGAATGGAAACTCGATCAATCATTAAAAAGAACAGCCGAAAGAAAACCGGGATTGTTGAGAAACTAATGACATATAATATCTTTATGATATCATATTTACAAACACTACCGGTTTAAAATTGTAGCATATTCCTCCTTTCAAAAAAAGTTTACAACAGCAACCTGACATCCTTTTATGACGATCAAAAACTTTTATCAATTTATAGATTTAAGCTAAAAACTTAAGGTGGTATCGTTGATTAATTACTAAATTGCACATGATTAGAAATTATTTAATTATTAACTAAAAACACATTTGTCATGAAAAATGTTTTATTTCTGATTTTAATTGTATCATTCGCTTTTAGTTCTCAGGCTCAAAAGATTAAGCTACAGGATGGCAACCTTAAATTTTTAAAAGGTGTAAAAGATCTTGGCGTGGAGTTTACGTACGAGGACCTCACTGTTGGCAAGCTAACAGAAGAACAATACATTGCAAATAAGGTAGAAGATGCCAATGACCACGAACCCGGGTCGGGTGATAATTGGCCCGATCTATGGTATGGCGACCGTCCTGATCATTATGAGCCAAAGTTTATTGAATTATTCAACATTATAATGTTGGAAGAAGGTGTAACATTAACTGAAAGCGTGGAAAGTGTAAATTATAAAATGATTGTTAAAACAATCTTTATAGAGCCGGGCTTTAACGTTGGTATTATGCGTAAATCGGCACTGATAAACCTTATTATTGATTTTGTGGCAACTGATGATCCAACAACTATCTTGGCCACATTCACAATTGACAAATCGCCCGGTGGCACACCATTCGGTTACGATTATGATTCGGGGATAAGGGTTGGAGAAGCTTATGCTAAAGCTTCCAAGTATTTTGCTAAGTATTTATTGAAGAAAAATGTATTTTAACAGTTAATAAGCTCTTTTAAATCTAACTTTCGCAGAGTATTCTTATTTGGGATTCTTTTTTTCATCATTTTTTTTACACATAAAGAAATAGCTGTATATTTGCACTCTTTTTCAAAAATCACGATAAGCTTAAGAATAAGAAAATGGGTAAGAAAGAATTGTTACAACTGGTTGAAGACTCAGTAGAGATTAAAGAATTTCCGAAATTTAAAGCCGGGGATACTATCACGGTAACTTATAAAATTAAAGAAGGAAGTAAGGAACGTTTACAAAAATTTCAGGGCGTAGTATTACAGCGTGTAGGAAGTGGGCCAACGGAAACCTTTACAGTTAGAAAGATTTCAGGTAACGTAGGTGTTGAAAGAATTTTCCCGATCGCCTCTCCTTTTATGGAAGAAATTGTTGTTAATAAAGTTGGTGTTGTTAGAAGAGCACGTATTTTTTACTTCAGAGATCTTCGTGGTAAGAAAGCCAGAATTAAAGAAAAAAGAATGTAAAGATTACATTAATCATAAATTAAAGCTCCTTCCTTTATTGGTTGGAGCTTTTTTATTTGATATCTCTTTGCCTCACTACCTCATACATCAGCACGCCTGCTGCAACTGAAACATTCAATGAGTCAATTTCACCTAAGATTGGGATTTTAACTGTTTGAGAAGCTCTTTTCAGGTATTCACCTGAAATCCCTTCGTCTTCAGAGCCCAGTATCAAAGCAAGCGGCCCTGATAAATCGGTATTGTAATGAACATCATCTGCCCTCTCAGTAGCAGCCACTATTTTCAAGCCGCTATTCATTAAAAAATCTATTGTATGTTTCAGATTTTCACTTCTGCATATCGGCACTTTAAAAATGGCACCTGCCGAAGACTTAATTGTTCCTGAGTTTAATTGTGCCGAATTCTTCGTCGGTATTACCACAGCATGAACACCTGTACACTCAGCGGTGCGCAAAATAGCTCCAAAATTCCTGACATCCGTAATCCTGTCTAACAGGAGCACAAATGGTTCTTTACCCTGTTCAAAAACAACTGGGATTATTTGTTCTATATTATCAAACACAATAGGAGAAACATACGCAACTACTCCCTGGTGATTTTTCCTGGTAAGCCTGTTCAATTTCTCAATGGGCACAAATTGATAAGGGATATCGATTTTTTTAAGCTGATTCATCAACTCAGAAAAGTTTTCACTTCGCAGGCCTTTTTGCAGAAATACTTTCTCTATTTCTTTACCCGAATCAATTGCTTCAAGCAAAGGCCTTATGCCATATAGCATGTCTTGCTTATCAGTTGCTTTTATACGATCAGTCATCAGCTTTAAGATATTTTGAAGGAAGGCTTTTTGATGTTTTAGCCCCTAATGTTTTCATTTTTTCGACATGCGACAAAATATTGCCGCGGCCTGTACTTAACTTTTTATGAGCTTCCCTGTATGAATCTGTTGCCCGATCCAGGTTAACGCCTATCTTCTCTAAATCAACCAAAAAACCTGCAAACTTATCATAGAGTTTGCCTCCCTGTTCTGCAATCTCCAATGCATTTTTTGTTTGTTTCTCCTGTCGCCATATGGCTTCAATGGTTTTTAAAGTTGCCAGCAAAGTAGTCGGACTCACGATCACTATTTTCTTCTCCCACGCATAATTAAACAAGGAAGGATCAGTTTGCACAGCGAGCGCAAATGCTGATTCTACGGGCATGAACATCAACACAAAATCAGGAATATTTTTATTGATCATAGAAGGATAATTTTTCTCATTTAATTCCTTCACATGCGACTTTATTGAATCAATATGCTTTTTTAAGGCTTTATCTTTTTCTTCTTCCCTATCTGAGGTTATAAAATCATGATAGGCTGTTAATGACACTTTCGAATCAATAATCAGGTGTTTTTCCAGCGGCAGGGTGATCACTATATCAGGCCTTATAATTTGCCCCTCCTCATTCCTGCCGGTTTCCTGTATAAAATACTCCTGATTTTTAATCAGCCCCGAATCTTCAAGCATTCTTTCCAAAACCACTTCACCCCAGTTTCCCTGTTTTTTACTATCCGATTTTAAAGCCTTAGTCAAATCCTGTGCATCTTTATCCAATCGCATGCTTAAATCCTGTAAATTCTTAAGCACGGCAAGCAAATCGGTCTGGTCTTTTAAACCTTTCTGATAGGTGTCTTCTACTTTTTTCTCAAAATTAAGGATCCTCTCTTTTAAAGGCTTAAGTATATCACCCATGTTTTTCGCACTCGTCAGGTTAAATTCAGCCGTATTTTGCTTAAGAATCTTATTCGCTATATTTTCAAATTCCGTGGTGAACTTTTTTTGTAGCTCATTAAGCTGTTTTCGCTCATTATCAAGCTTCTCAGTTAAGTGGTTAAAGTCAACCTCATGCCTTATATTAAGCTCAACTGCCTTTTCCCTGTTGTCTGACTCTATCTGAAGTTCTCTTTTAAGTTCGGTAATCTCTTCTTCATGGTTAACAGCTTTCGATTGTAATAAGCCTATGCTGTTTTCCAGGTCTTTTTCCCTGCTTAAAAATTTATTTTTACTGTATAATCGAGTGATAATAAGACCAATAATAAACCCTGAAATTATCCCAATTGCCAAATAAATAAAATCCATACTATATTTTTTAGTAAAATTACAAAAACTACTCATGTTTTCAGCTAATCTGAGAGGAATTAAGCGGTAGCTGATGATACGAATAAGAACGCATCACGAGAAATTACTACCATTAAATTTTAATTTTCATCCAATAATTAGTACATTTATAGTGTTTTTTAAATATTACCATGAAAACCGCAACCATTTTCATTTCGATCCTGTTGTTTTTTCAGATTCCTGTTAGTTTATTAGGACAAAGTTATTCGGAAGCAAAACCAATAATGACCAGGAAATTACTGAAAGATTTTATCCACAACCATATTGTATATCCCCAAAAAGCCAGAGTAAACAAAACAGAAGGTAATGTTGAAATTAAATTCCGTATTGATGCGAAAGGAATTATTTCAGAACACCGGATAGTTAAAAAAGTGTCTCCTGAAATTGATAGCTCTGCTTTACATTTATTTGATTTGATATTGTGGAATCCTGCTACTGAATATGGGATTCCTGTTGAAAGTACCGGTGATTTTTTAATGCAGTATAATCTGAAGAAATATGCAAAGTACGTAAAAGCAAGAGGTTACGACTTAATTGATCCCGGAAGCGCTCGGGTTGATACTTCATATATTATTTATCAGATAAACCAATTACAAGAGAGGCCAAAGCCTTTGCTTTCAAGTGAATATAAAACTTTAGAAGCATTGATTTATAATGAAATGAGTTATCCTGAAGAGGCCAGGAAATTAGGCATTAAAGGTGATGTTAAATTGTCATTTATTATCGAAGTAAATGGACTCTCCTCAAATATCTTTGTTGAAAAAACAGTTGGCGGCGGATGCTGTGAAGAATCAATCAGAATATTAGAACTACTTAAATGGAACCCGGGCATCAAAGATGATATGTATGTACGTACGAAATATGAATTAACAATCCATTTTACCCCCCCGGAAGACAGGAACATGCATATTCCTAATCAATCCAATTCAGGATTATAGCATATCCATCACGAAAGCTTTTATTTACTTGTAAGCAATTTCAAATAATTTATATTTGCATTTTGTAAGATTAATTAAAAAAAACCATGAAAAAATTATTATTAGCAGCATTATTATTCGGCTTTTTAACAGCAAATTCACAAAATGACACCATTCGTGTTGGTAACTGGACCATAATGGGTAAAGCGAGTTTAAACTTCTCGCAAAGTTATTTTTCCAATTGGTCTACCGGTGGCGAGAACTCGTCAACAACCATAGGAAGATACACTATGACAGCAGATTATCTTAAGGGAAAACATAGCTTTATAAACTGGCTTGATTTATCTTTAGGATACTCTATTATCGGTGATGATAAACCCATGAAAACGGATGATAAAATTGAATACATACCGGGATATTTATATGAACTGAAGCAACATTGGTATTTCTCAGTAATGGGAAAGTTCAGGACTCAATTTGCCAAAGGATATGATTATGGAGTTGATTCATCTAACTACATCTCAAAGTTCATGGCACCCGGTTACATTGATGTAGGACCTGGGATTATGTACAAACCAAACGACTGGTTCATGATTAATTTTTCTCCGGCTACTGCATCATGGATTATTGTAAACGATCAGGGTTTAGCAGATATGGGGTCATTTGGGCTTGATCCTGCTGTTTACGATACTGCAGGAAATGTTATCACTCATGCAAAAACAGTGAAAACCATGTTTGGTGCCAAACTTATAACTGTTATATCAAAAGAAGTTGTGAAGAATATTACCATTGGCACTAAGCTGGAACTATTCTCCGACTACCTTGACAACCCACAAAATATTGATGTTAACTGGCAAGTATTGATCGGATTGAAAGTTAACAACTGGCTAAATATAGATATTTCAACTGAATTATTCTATGACGATGATGTCATGATTACAGATAAAGATGGTAATATAGGCCCGAGGGTTCAGTTTAAAGAGATGCTCATGCTCAGCATAGGATTTGTCTTTTAAATTCAGATGAAAAAAATAGGTATTTTATCGGACACACATGGATTTATACATCCGGGTGTGTCTGATTTTTTTAAAGACTGCGATGAAATCTGGCATGCCGGTGATATCGGAAACATCGAGACTGCTGATAAATTATCGAATCTGAAACCATTCAGAGCTGTTTATGGAAATATTGATGATACAGTCACCAGGGCTGAATATAATGAATATGAGTTATTTAACTGTGAGGACGTTAAGGTACTAATAATACACATTGGTGGTTATCCCGGAAGATACAGTTCAAAAGCCAGGCAACTGATTGAGCTACACCAACCCCAATTATTTATATCAGGACATTCACATATACTTAAAGTAATACCTGACAAACAAAAGAACCTATTGCATATTAATCCTGGTTCAGCAGGTAATTCAGGAAATCACAGGGTGATCACTATGGTTAGATTAACTATTGAAGGAGCAGATATTAAAGATTTAGATGTTTTTGAAGCCAGTAGGAGAAGAAAATAATAGTTTTTATACGATTTTATCTCAACCTGTCAGCAGACCTGATAAGCTTTTGATCGCTCATTACCCCCCTATAAGCAAATATGTAAAATACAAAAGCTATCAAAGGCATATATGCACCGATATCATAATCTGTTATGCCTCCCGATAAGTTTTCCAATATATTAACATAATAGAAGAAAAAACCGCCAATCATTATCATAAGAAGAATCAGGATAATTCTTATTATATTCAATTGTAACTTACGATTATTAAATAAAAATATAGTTACAATTGTTAACATAATAAGCATTATGTTAACTGTTAAAGCAGGCAATATGAAATAGTTAGGTAGATCAGGTATATTGTCAGGTACCAAACTAATTAATTTATAAATGTATAATACCAGGGAATCCTTATCTCCTATAAAAGATGCTAAAGGGAAATAAAAAAGTAAGCCTAAAGCGATTGCCGATAATAGTAAGAATATTGTTTGTTTACGTTGAATCATTATGTGAAAATTTAATATTGCATGCAAATGTAAGTATTATCAAATTTCAGATAGATGACCATTAAGATATTTTTAATTATTGAGCATTTTATACTGATTATAAATTCATTAAAATATTTTTTTTAGCCAATAACACGCTATTATTTAAAAAATAGTATATTTGCATCCAATTAAAACGACTTTCTAGTCGAGAACAAATCCTCCATATTAGAATATTTTTTTACACTAAATAATTTCGGTTTTTAAATTAACTCAATCGAAAAAGATTAAATCCATAATTTATGTATGATATTGTTGAATTAAATAGCAAACTAGTTGCTGATTTACGACAAATTGCCAATGACCTTAATATCCCAAAAGCGGATAAACTATTAAAGAAAGACCTGATTTATAAGATTTTAGATCAACAAGCCTTACGTCCTTCTCCAAAGAAGGAAGAAAGGGATCAGAAAACCTTGCCTAAAAGAAAAGAATCAGATAAAAAAGTAAGACCTGTAAAATCACCTACAGGTGACAGGGAAGAAAGGACAACAAAACACAAATCTTCCGCTGATTCAAACAGAACAAGAAAACGGGTAAAAGACAGTGCTCCGGTAAAACGTGAAGACGCACCTAAACCAAGAATAGAAGCTCTTAAAGATGAATCAATAGCTAAAACGGATACAACTGTTTCTACCAATGTATCAAAAGATACTAAGAAAGATCAGTCAAGAGATACTAAGAAAGACCAGTCAAGAGATACTAAGAAAGATCCATCAAGAGATACTAAGAAAGATCCATCAAGAGACACTAATAAAGACCAGTCTAGAGATACTAATAAAGACCAGTCTAGAGATACTAATAAAGACCAGTCTAGAGATACTAATAAAGACCAGTCTAGAGATACTAATAAAGATCAGAAAACCAGAAATTCTGACCACCAGAAGCCAAGAAGAGAGAATCAAGGCAGAAAATATGATAATCAGAGTGACAGGAGACCCAGAAGCGAATTCGCATTTGAGTTTGAAGGAATGGTAACAGCAGAAGGTGTTCTGGAAATTATGCCTGATGGTTATGGCTTTCTAAGATCTTCTGATTACAATTATCTGAATTCGCCTGATGATGTTTACGTTTCACAATCTCAAATAAAATTATTTGGATTAAAAACCGGTGATACCGTAAAAGGAAGCATTCGTCCACCAAAAGAAAGCGAAAAATATTTTCCATTAATCAAAGTTGAGAAAATAAATGGAAAATTACCTTCAGAGGTTCGTGATCGTATACCATTTGATTTTCTGACGCCCTTGTTTCCTGAAGAGAAATTTAATATTACTGGTCATAAAGATGAAACGATCTCAGTTCGGATCATGGATATGTTTACACCTATTGGTAAAGGCCAGCGTGGATTACTTGTTTCTCAACCTAAAACCGGTAAGACTGTTTTACTGAAAGAAATAGCAAATGCCATTGCAGCAAACCACCCTGAGGTGTACCTGATTATCCTTTTAATTGACGAACGACCTGAGGAGGTAACTGATATGGAACGTAGTGTTAATGCGGAAGTAATCGCATCTACATTTGACGAACCTGCAGATAAGCACGTGAAAATTGCTAATCTTGTTCTTGAAAAAGCAAAAAGATTAACAGAGTGCGGACACGATGTTGTAATCCTTTTAGACTCGATTACACGTTTGGCAAGAGCTTACAATACCATGTCACCTGCATCCGGAAAGGTTTTATCAGGAGGTGTTGAAGCCAATGCATTGCAGAAGCCGAAGCGTTTCTTCGGTGCTGCCAGAAAAATTGAGAATGGGGGTTCACTTACTATTTTAGCCACAGCATTGATTGACACCGGTTCGAAAATGGATGAGGTTATTTTTGAGGAATTTAAAGGTACGGGCAATATGGAGCTTCAGCTCGACCGTAAATTATCAAATAAAAGGATTTATCCTGCTATTGATATTGTTGCCTCCAGTACACGTCGTGAAGATTTACTGGTAGAGAAAGAAAATCTTCAGAGGATTTGGATACTGCGTAATCACCTTGCCGATATGAATCCTATAGAAGCTATGCAGTTTCTTAAGGACAGGATTAAATTTACTAAATCGAATGAGGAGTTCCTGATTTCGATGAATAGTTAAAAGACTTTATTTAACCACATAACCCCGGAATTCCGGGGTTTTTTATGTCTTGTCCTGAAAAATTCTGATTAAGTATACAACTACACTAATTCCCTGTAAACACCACACAGCTCCTGCCCTATCGTTTCAGGTGAAAAAGCATCGCGCGAATCAGCCTGGATTTTAGGCTTATCTAAGATTAGCTTTCCATCAAGATATTCAACAAGCAACATTTCCAAAGCAGCCTCATCACCTGCTTCGATTAAACGGCCATTACCCTGATTGATGTATTCAGGGATCCCTCCTACACTTGTTGCAATAACAGGTACACCCAACACAAAGCTTTCATTGATTACTACAGGGAAATTTTCGTAATTACTGAAAACAACCATCAAGTTAGCGGAAGCCATTGTTTTCACCAATTCATTTCCTTCAAGCAGGCCGGTAAAAACAACTGTTTCCTCATTCAATCCAATATCCCGGGCATATTTCTTCAGGAAATCAAAGTCCATCCCCTCTCCTACCAGTTTGAAAATAAAATCATTTCTTTTCTTTGAAAGAGAAAGTATCACGTGCAGCAAGCCACTGATGTTTTTCGATTTATCTTCGAAACAACTTACATGAATGAATGTGGTCTTTTCCTGCCTTGGCTTTTCCTTTTTAGTATAATTTAGAAAATCATCCGTCACTACATTGGCCAGCACCCGATAGTTCGGGTTTTTCAGTCCATGGTTTTGCATGGCTTTAGCGAGGTTTTGGGTAACTGTCGTCACCACAGATGCATTCTTTACTACCATTCGGGTAATCCACTTACGGAATCCCCCATTGAATTCACCCGTTAATGGCAAATACCTCGACCAATGCTCACTTATCACATAAGGTTTCCTCTTAAACCATTTGTACCATAAAGCGATAATACCAAGACGGGTAAGGACATGTATATGTAACAAGTCGATACCATCCAATTTCTCCTTTATCTTCTTAATTCCGATAGTATTGGCCTTGAAAAAACGGTAAGCTTTAATCAAAGGTGTAATGACAGGAATATTGGACTTCGGATTATTATAATAGACTTTCGCTGTGTGTACTCCATTGATGAGGATAAAATCAGTTTGAAAGCCTTTAATTGTTTCATCTGGCACAACATGCGTATATACAACACCTATCCTACAATACTTTGCAGAAACTTCAGCATGTCGTTGAATAAACAATCCCGGCATAGGGTCATACCGGTTTGGATACCATCGGGCGAGATAAAGAACTTTGATATTTTCCGGATTGGTTTTCATTCAGCTAATAACTCATTTACAAATTTAACGGCATTTTTCAATCTTTCACTTCCTTTTCCTTTAACAACTCTATAATTTGATTTAAGGTATTCAAGTTCTTTTAAATAAAGATCAAACAAATATTTTCGGTTATCTGGATTTTCTCTCAGCACATCAGGCTCCCATTCTAAATCAGGGTAACACAATAAATACAAATCATATTTGTGCTCAATTACCTTGTTTTCAATCCATTCAGGGCATTTATTAAAAACTTTATTACACCAGATTTTTGAAACTAAAGGATCTGTATCACAGAATAGCACTTGATTTGCCAGCTGTAAAAACTGGGCTTCTGTGAATAGCTGCCCTTTGGCAATATTCAATACATCTTCCAAAAAATAATTTGTACCGATATCCTTTAAATATTCGCGTGAATACTCAGGAACATACACCGTTTGATAATATTTAGCTAAATCGGCAGCTAGTTTACTCTTACCTGTCGATTCAGGCCCGGTTATGGAAATCCTTTTAAGCATTGACTTCCTGTTTTTGATTTTCAATTGCTTTTCTCCACGAGAAATATGCCATTATCGCTATACCAAGGAAAATAGCATATTGGATTCCTGTATACCCGTAACCTTTCACAAAATATAGCGGTATGGAAACCACATCGCCCACAATCCACAAAGTCCAGTTCTCAATTTTCTTATTGGCCATCAGCCACATGGCTGCAAAGAAGATACCGGTTGTAAAAGTATCAAGATAAGGAGTGGCCATTCTGAAATCCTCCAGGTTTCCTGACGTAAGGTGCTGCCAGGCATATACAATACTGTCCCGAAAGCCAAGATTATTGGGCATTACATCATAATACCGGTAAACTATGATTACAAAAATCGAAGTAAATATGAATATTCCAAAAGCTTTCAGTTTATCCATTGTATTTGTCCGGCTGATGGCAATATGGGATTGTTTGTCATCAATCACCTTATGCCACATATACCAGCCGTATATACTCATAAGCGTATAATAAATATTGATGATTAAATCGCCATACAAAGACCATTGAGAAAGCATATAGACGTATATAGCCGTGCTGACAATACCAGTAGGAAAAACCAGAATATTCTCCTTCCGGGCATAAAACACACTGACAACACCAAACAGGGCAGCAAGAAATTCAAGAATAATATTAAATGTAGTCGCAGTTTCGTATGGCTCAATAAAGAATTGAATCAAATCACTCATTTAATGATTGTTTGAGTGGATTTGCAAATCAGTGTTCACAATTTTCAAAATAAATACGGAATGGGGTAGTTCGAATGAGTTATGGATCTCTTTGGTCAATATTTCCATCACTTCAAAATACTTTCCAAACACCTGGGTGCTCATCCCGCTTGTTTGCACCGTAATGTTGTCGTACGCGTTCAAACGTCCGATAAAATCTTTAATTGGTGGTATAAACTCATTATGAAGTGGATAATAACTTATTTCGACTGATGTGTTCATTGGTTTTTGTTTTATGTGCTCAAAGTTAAGATTATTCTTATTTTCTTACTTTCGTAGAAACAAAAAATAAAGAAAATGACAAAGAAAATTTTAATAGTGGCAGGTATAATTGGAGCGTTGAGTATAGTAATGGATGCTTTAGGAAATTTATACTTTTTTGATTTTATACCTGATAGCGATGAAACTCTGTATAATCACGCTGTTTTATATCAAATAATACATGCACTTGCGTTAATCGGTCTCATTTTTCTAAATCGTTATTTCAAACCAAAATACATCAATGTAATTTTCTTTATGCTTGTTGGAGGCGTTATTCTTACATCAGGAACCATGTATTTATTATCGCTAGAAGAACTATTTAAATATGAATTTAAGGTATTAAAACCATTTACAGCCATCGGAGGTGTTTTATTGATAATTGGATGGCTTGGTATTGCAAACCTCGGAATTAATTATAAGTCAAAAAAACGGTAATATTACCCCTTTCAGGGTAGTAGGTATTTATCTCATATCAATTATATCAACATCAGGATAATCATCAGGATTGAAAGTAAATGTATTTTCGGGTAAATCTAAATTAGGCTGAAGATTTATTATATGGTATGTGAAAACATTCCCGCTTTTATCATACACTGAGAAACTTTCCAGGTTTAAGCTCTTTTCATTTACCAATAAGCTCAATTTTTCAAATTGCTTTCCTTCATTGGGCTTTAAATTGATCATTTTCAGATCTGAATTTTTATATTTATTATCTGAATCGAACTTTGCCTTATAGTTAGCATTGTATGTTGTGAGTATTTTATTAGGGGAAATACTTTCATCGCCCTCATCAACATCACTAACCATTACCTCATCTGAATCAACAATGAAAGTCCATACTGTAGTGCCGTCACTTATAATGATCTGTCCTTCCATTTCAATTCTGTAGCTATCACCTTTTACATAAATTATTCCGGATTTTTTTTCATTAATATCCATTTCCCTGTTAACCATTGTATATGATAATTCGGCTTTTAAATTGTCGTACGAAGCAGTTTTGTTTATGACACTTTCAAGTAGTTGTTCGGCTTTTTTATCGCTTTGAGCATGAAGTAATCCTTCAAAAAGAAGCCCTATAATTATAACACTTTTAATAATATTCATCATGATTTAATTGTTTTCGTTATCTTTCATATCCAAATCTTTCAAAAACTGTTCCAAAGCCATTTCATTAGCTACTCTTACTTCCCTGGCTTTGCTCCCTTCAAAAGGGCCGACAATTCCGGCAGCTTCAAGCTGGTCAATTATCCTTCCTGCCCTGTTATATCCCAGTTTCAATTTCCTCTGTAATAAAGAGGTTGATCCCTGTTGCGTTTGTACAATAATTCTTGCTGCATCCTCAAAGAGCTCATCTCTTTCCTTCGGATCAAAATCGTTCTTCGAATCAACCTCTTCATCGTAGTATTCAGGTAAATGATATGCGTCAGGATATGCACGTTGAGTTCCAATATAATCAGTAACTTTTTCAACCTCCGGTGTGTCGATAAAGGCACATTGCAAACGGACGAGGTCACTTCCAGTTGAAAGTAACATATCTCCCCTGCCTACCAGCTGATCTGCTCCGCTTGTATCGAGTATTGTCCTCGAATCAATTTTAGAAATAACCCTAAATGCTATTCTTGCCGGGAAATTAGCTTTAATTGTTCCGGTAATGATGTTAACTGATGGCCTTTGTGTTGCTATTATCAAATGAATTCCAACTGCCCTGGCTAACTGTGCTAATCTTGTTATTGGCCCTTCGATTTCTTTTCCTGCTGTCAGAATGAGGTCGGCAAACTCATCAATAACCAGCACAAAATAAGGTAAATACCGATGTCCATGATTTGGATTGAGTTTCCGTGCAATGAACTTTGTATTATATTCCTTTACATTTCTGACTTGTGCATCTTTTAGAAGCTCGTACCTGTTATCCATTTCAATTCCCAGAGAATTAAGTGTCCTGACGACCTTTCTGGTATCGGTTATAATCGCTTCCTCTGAGTCAGGTAATTTTGCAAGGTAATGTCTTTCAATTCTTGAAAACAGCGTTAATTCGACTTTTTTAGGATCAATGAGGATAAACTTCAATTCAGCTGGATGCTTTTGGTATAATAGTGATGTAATAATCGCATTTAAACCAACGGATTTCCCCTGGCCTGTTGCTCCGGCCATCAGTATATGTGGCATTTTGGTTAGGTCGGCAACATAACTTTCATTAGCAATTGTTTTACCTAAGCCAAAAGGTAGTTCAAACTTATTATTCTGGAAACGCTCAGAAGCCAGAATTGATCGCATTGATACAATATTTGGATTTCTGTTAGGCACTTCAATACCTACAGTACCTTTCCCAGGTATTGGGGCTATTATCCTTATTCCCATAGCAGAAAGACTCAGGGCAATATCATCTTCCAGATTTTTGATTTTTGAAATCCGAACACCGGGAGCAGGTACAATCTCATATAGCGTTATAGTAGGACCAATTGTTGCCTTTATTTTAATAATGCTGATAGAATAGTGGTTCAGCGTCTCAACAATTTTATTCTTATTTGCTTCCAGTTCATCCTTATCAACCTTGATATTGCCATTTTCATAATCATTCAGAAGATCTAAAGTTGGCATCTTAAAATCAGGCAGATCAAGAGTTGGATCAAAAGAAGTATCCACACCAAAATGATCCCCGGGTTTTACTTTATTCACCTTTTCTTCAACAACAGGCTTTTCTATCGTTAATTCAATATCATCATCTTTTGGTTCAACCGAAGTTTCATTTTCTATTCCTTTATCAACTTCAATTTTAAATGTATCCTCATCCTTCTCGCCAAAATTATCTTCATCATCTACGGCAAACTCAACAGTATTGTAAATATCTTCTTTGGTTTCACTTCTTTTATTATCAATCTTGTCATCTTTAGAACTGAATAATTTTATTTTACTGAATGAAAACCTGAAATCTATTAAAATAAAAATTACAGGTATCAGGATAAGGAGTAAAATTGATCCAAACGACCCCAGATATTGATTTAACCAAATATTAAGTTGACTACCTACAACTCCACCAAGGCTACTCCAAGGGTGTGAAGGGAATATCATACTTAAGATAATGGGTAGCCATAACAAGCCCAGTACAATAATCTGGAACCAAACCCATAATCTGAACATTCTGATTCCTGACATCATTTTCAGACCGATGCTAAACAATAGTAATGGCAGGAAAAAAGCACCAATTCCTGTTACTTTTACAATATAACCGGAGATCCAGACACCAAAGCTTCCAGTCCAGTTTTTCACTATCTCTGTATGATCTTTAAAGCCTGACCCTGAATTCAGATCAGCTTCAAACCAGTTAATAAAGAAAGAGATAATTGCCAGAAATAAATAAATCGAAACGACAAGAAAAATGAAACCGAAAATTCGACGTACCCGTGGATCAGTTGTCTTTTTTGTTCTTTTTTTTCTTGTAGTTTGTCTAACTTTCCTGGTTTTCCTGGTTTTTGGTTTAGGTTTAGGATCCTTAAGTTTATTTGTTTTTATCTTGTTTCCTCGAAACGCCATCAATAGAGCTTTATTTACGCAAAAATAATAAAAAGACTAAGCTAAAAGCCGGGAAAACCAACGTAATGATTTTATTATGTTATTCACGAAATGAATTGATTGGAAAACAAGAAAAAGAATACGGAAGATTTTATTTTACTAAGGAAAATAATCTGCTCCACCTGATTTTTCCATCAAGTAACGATTTATTCTTATCGAGAGAAAGCCAAATAAATTCTGCTTTACCAACAACGTGATCTTCAGGAACAAATCCCCAATAGCGCGAATCTGCAGAATTATGCCTGTTATCACCCATCATCCAATAATAATCCATCCTCGGGGTATATTCCGTAACCTCAACGCCATTGATTTTTATTTTATCATTCACAACACTTAGCTCATTACCTTCGTAAATAACAATTAATCTTTCATATAAAGGTAAATTGTCCGTATTCAACAATATCGGTACATCCTTTTGAGGGATATATATTGGCCCAAAATTATCGCGATTCCATTTGAAGTTTACATCATGAGGGAATATATCTGGATTCCATTCTCCTTTTGATTCAGCAATAACCTCAACGCTCTTAACAATGGGTAACTTTTCTAATTCTTTTTTACCTTCATTCGTCAAGACATACACAAATTGGCCCGGCACATTGGTTCTGCTACCTTCTGTTATATCCAAGCGGTCAAGAATTTTTGTATTTATACTTGAACCATCGGTTTGTACCTTGTACTGGTATTGTAATCTTTCAGGGTTAACAGCAGGTTCTCCATTGATATACACCTGCTGATCAGTAATTTGCAAGGTGTCGCCATGCTTACCAATACACCTTTTAACATAATTCTCACGCTTATCAACCGGCCGAACAACGATTTCTCCAAAATTTCGTTTATCAGTCCACACCCGTTTTCGCCCGTATTGATTTACTAAAGTGTAATAACTAACATTACTCTGAAATCGTGTAGATACAGTATCACCTTCAGGATAATTAAATACAACTGCATCATTTCTTTCAACATTACCAAATCCCGGAAAACGGAAATACGGCAATTTAATCCATTCCACATATGATTTAGTTGAAGTTGTTAATGGTAAAGTATGATGCACAAAAGGGAATGCAATTGGCGTGTTGGGTAGTTTTGGACCATAATTAATTTTGCTTACGAATAAATAATCACCAACCAACAGAGATTTTTCCATTGAAGAAGTAGGGATGGTGTACGCTTCGAGCAAGAATGTTCGTATAATGGTAGCTGCAACAACTGCAAAAATAATCGCATCAACCCACTCACGTACAAACCCTTTTCTAATTTCAGGCCGTTGATCAGGATCTATATATTCTTCATCATTTTGAAGACCTATATAAGGCAAGTAAATAAAGGGAATAATAACTGCGAGAAACTGTTCCCATAATTTAAACTTATTAAAACATTTTACCAGTTCTACAAGCATTAACATATACATGAATACATTCAGAAAAGGCACTAATAGCAAAAGATACCACCACAACGGTTTTTTAATTATCTGAAGAAAAATATAAAGATTATAAAATGGAATCAGCGTTTGCCATCCATGTTTTCCGGCTTTATCAAATAGCAACCACGCAAATATGGTAGGAATTGTAAATGAAAGCGGAAATAAAATAAATAATGTTAACATGATAAATGTTTAAAATTCACTGCAATATAGCTTCAAAAAGTTATAATACAAGTTAAATATTGTTAAGAGATATTAAAAACATAACTAATACAGTCTCTAATAATAAAGCCGCAAAACTAATAAGTTTTACTAAATGCAATACAAAAATATTTACTGATTTAAAAGCTTGATTTACCAGCACTTATTTATTGGAAAGCGCATATAAAAATTCTGAATTATTTATACTGATAATAACGCCACCTGTTTCGGCTTCTTTATTGAATACTGACAAATCATAAACCAGTTTCTTTTGAATTATCTCACGGCATGGGTCATTATCCGTTAGTTTTAAAGCCAGATTTCTCCTGTGCGGCATAACAGTCATTAACTGCGGAGTATAAAACATTTCAAATTTTACATCGCCACATCCCCCACTGTAATTAACATATACAAACAGGATTTGATTATCTATTGAAACTGAATCGATGCTAAAATAGTCCGTTTTAAGGCTGTCTAATGGCTTATCAGATAGCACTATTTCATTAGCTGAATCGTTGGGATTTCCATTTGATTCAGTTATTTTTTTTGTTCCTTTACACGACCAGGCCGTAATACCTAAAACGATTATTAAAATGAATGCCAGACTAATTTTCATAATATATTTTTAATATTTCAGTAAATCTTTCATGGTAAATACGCCTTGTTTATTTTTCACAAATTCAGCAGCTAATAAAGCTCCTAATGCAAAACCGGATCGGTTTTTAGCTTTGTGTATTAATTCTATTTCATCAACAGCGGATTTGTAAGAGACCTTATGCGTACCTGTTACCTCCCCTTTTCTTTTTGAAATTATTGATAATTCAGACAATTTCTTTGATGTGTGATTTACCCAGTTATTAAGCAGATCATTATTTTTTATGATATCTTCGCCTGCCTTGATTGCTGTACCACTTGGTTTATCAAGTTTATGAATATGATGAGTTTCTTTCAGTTTTATCCGATACCCTTCAATATTATTCATCAGTCTGGCTAAAACTTCATTCACTTTAAAAAATACATTAACACCGATACTAAAATTTGGTGCATAAAAAAGAGTTCCTTTTTTTTCGTTGCATATTTCAGTAACATAATCCAATTTGTTGTACCATCCTGTTGTTCCAGTAATTATCGGAATATTGAGTCCAAAAGATTTTACAATTATATCAACTGCAACGCCGGGTTCACTAAAATCAATAATTGCATCCGCCTTTTTAATATCGGTTAGAAATATATCCCAGTCTTCCGGACAATCAACTTTAGCAGCTATTTGATCTCCTTTTGCCAAAGCTGCCTTCTCAACTTCTTTTCCCATCTTTCCATAACCAGATATAACAATATTCATTTAGATTAAAATTTTAGTGAAACCGTAAAGCCATTATAAGCCGGTGTGCCATACTGGCCCGAATTTGTAATCGTTTTATTTCCTGTTAATGTTGCCGGGTTAATCAAAGGTTGTACGCTTAAAGTTGTACTCTCATCAATTTCCCAATAATACAAATGTGCGTCAACTGTAGCATCCAGCAATTGTAGAACATACCAGGCAGCCATCACAATAAATGACAATTCCATATTTCTGCGATAATAATCGCGTATGGTCTGTAAATCTTCAGGACTGTATTTTTGCGCGAGTGGATCCTCACATTCATCCGGATCCTCCACTTTACATTTATATGCCTCGTTATACTGTTGGTAATAATCCCGATTGCTTAAGGCAAAATAACCGGTTACCGCAAAACCTGCATAAACAATAGGAAGTTTCCAGTATTTTTTATTGTAGATCTGTCCTAAGCCAGGAACCAATGCTAAATATGTAGCTGTTTTCGGGTTTGGTTTTTCAAAAAACTTATCAATTTTCTGATTTATTTGAACTGATTGTTTCATGAACAGGGCTGTTCTGTATTGCTTTTTTTCAGGAGAGATACTGTCATTATTCGATCCATCTTGAGCATACAGGTTTACTTGCATTAGTATAAATGCTGCTAATACATTGGCTATTGTCAATAGCCCTGTTTTATAAAGTTTATTTTTCAAAACAATAATTAATCCCGGATGATTGAGATAATTTTATCCAGCTCATCATCATCTTTAAAACTGATAACGATGCTTCCAGTTCCTTTATTGTTACGCCTTAAACTGACTTTTGTTCCGAATTTCCGACTTAAAACGGCAGGAGTTTCTTTATATTTTTCAGGAATGCTTACTTTTTTTTGTTTGTCCGACTTTTTATCTTCAGGTTTGACCGATTCTCTTACAAGTTTTTCTATCTGACGAACACTCAGGTCATCTTTAATGATCCTCGTTAACATGTATTCCTGTATAGTACGATCATCAACAGTAATCAAAGCACGTGCGTGCCCCATTGTAATTACTTCATCACGTAAGGCAATTTGAACACCGGGAGGCAATTTCAACAACCTCAAATAATTTGTTATTGTCGACCTGTTCCTACCTAGCTTATCGCTTAATTTTTCTTGTGTTAAGTCGCATTCTTCAATTAATCTTTGATAGCTGATAGCTACTTCGATTGCATTTAGATCTTTTCTGTGAATATTTTCAATTAACGCCAGTTCAAGCATTTGCTCATCATTAGCCACCCTAATGAAAGCAGGTATTTGCTCCAATCCTGCCATTTGCGATGCACGTAACCTTCTTTCTCCGGCAATTAACTGGTATTTATCAAACCCAAGTTTTCTAACCGATACAGGTTGTATTACTCCTTGCGCTTTAATGGATTCTGCCAATTCCCTTAATTCCATTTCATTAAAATCTGATCTTGGTTGGAATGGGTTGGTTTCAATATTTACAATTGGGATACCGGCAATAGCACCTGCTACAAATCCTCCGGATATATCTGTTGAGGTAATATCAGTATCGGGACTGCCCAAAATGGCATCCAGTCCCCTGCCTAAAGCTTTTTTTTTAGTTTTGCTACTCGTCATCAGCTACATCTATAAGTTTATCGGCAGTATTGATGGTTGTCATGTCGTTTTTTTGTAGTATTTCTCTGGCAAGATTCAGATAATTCACTGCGCCTGTACTTGTGGCATCATACATAATTATAGAGCTGCCAAAACTAGGAGCTTCACCAAGCCTTGTGTTTCTATTAATTATGGTATCAAATACCATCTGCTGAAAATGTGTTTTTACTTCTTCCACTACTTGTTTTGAAAGATTGAGCCTTGTATCAAACATTGTAAGGAGTATCCCTTCAATATCAAGATCAGGATTTAATCTGCTCTGAACAATTTTAATTGTGTTAAGCAATTTACCAAGTCCTTCCAGAGCAAAGTATTCACATTGAACAGGAATAATAACAGAATCAGCTGCTGAAAGTGCATTTACCGTTAATAACCCCAGTGAAGGAGAACAATCTATTATAATAAAGTCATAGTGCTCCTTAACCTTTTCAAGTGCTTTACGCATCTTCTTTTCCCGGTTGGGTAAATTGATAATTTCTATTTCAGCACCAACAAGGTCAATGTGCGCCGGAAGCAAATCTAGGTTAGGTGTATCGGTATGCAAAATCACATTGGAAGGTTCAATATCATCTATGATGCACTCATAAATACTGGTAGTTATATTTTTAGGGTCGAATCCTATTCCTGAAGTAGCATTAGCCTGAGGATCGGCATCTACTATCAGGGTTTTATATTCAAGAACAGCCAGGCTTGCTGCCAGATTTATTGAAGTTGTTGTTTTACCAACTCCACCTTTTTGATTTGTGATTGCTATAGTTTTTCCCATAATTGGTTTATCGATTAAGCACTTTGATCCATTACAAAGTTATGGTATTCAATTGCAGGGGCTTTTTTTATAAGCCGCAAGTTATTAACACACGAAAAGGACTCTTTAACAAATAGTTAAACTATAGTAAAAGCCCGATTTTAATAAGTCCTTTTAAATTTTTGTAAAACCTTTATCCCGGATAAAAGTTTATTCTGCCAAGGGTTCTTCTTCTTCTTTTCCTAAATCTTCAAAGTTTACATCGGTGGCAGATTCAGTTTTTACATCTTCCTTTTTCTCCGGAACTTCTTCTTCGGCAGGCTTCTCACCCGTTTGAATAAATTTAATAGCTATATCAAACCCATTGGCAAATTTTTCGAAATCTTCCTGGTAAAGGAATAATTTATGCTTTTCGTAGTAAAACTTACCTTGTTCAGCATCAAAACGGCGTTTACTTTCGGTGATAGTTAAATAATACTGATCCGTTCTGGTTGCCTTAACATCAAAAAAATACGTACGTTTTCCAGCCCTAATGGCTTGCGAAAAAATATCCTCTCTTCTTACCTGTTTTTCTTTCTCTTCCATTCTAACTCCAATTTATTAAAGGTTAACTGTAACAAAAATATAAATTAAATCAGTCGGCTCGTTTTCTGATTAAAATTTGTTTAAAAAACATTCCAATTGTTAATAAGAAGAATCCTGAGCCTCAATAAAAATTCATTTCAAATGATTAGCTCAAAGATTTTGTTTGTAATTGATGATTTAATAGTTTCGCAATAAATTTACATCATGGAATTAAAACTAAAACGTCCCATTGCCTTTTTTGATCTTGAAACAACAGGTTTACATGTAGCTAAAGACAGAATTGTTGAAATAAGCATTCACAAAGTAAATCCAAATGGCACTGAAGAAAGTAAAACATGGTTATTAAACCCTGATTACCCAATATCTGAAGAAGCCAGCAGCATTCATGGTTATACAAATGCCGATGTGGAAAAGTACCCCACTTTTAAACAAGAGGCAAACAACATCAACGATTTTTTAACGAATTGTGACCTCGCCGGTTTCAATGCAATCAAATTTGATATTCCTTTATTGGTTGAAGAATTCCTGAGAGTTGAAGCTGACTTTGATGTCAGAACCCGAAAGATGATCGATGTTCAGAATATTTTTATGAAGATGGAACCTCGAACGCTAAAAGCCGCCTACCGTTTTTATTTGAACAAAGAGCTAAACGATGCACATTCAGCAAAAGCTGATGCAGATGCTACATATGAGATATTTAAAGCTCAACTGGACAAATATAAAGATGTTGAATATACTGATTTCAAGGGGAATACATCAAAACCAGTAATTAATGACATGAGTGCATTGCATCAGTTCTCAAGCCATCACAGAAATGCCGACCTTATGGGACAAATAATTCTGAATGATGAGGGTATGGAAGTGATCAATTTTGGCAAGCATAAAGGAAAAACCGTTGAAAATGTTTTTGCTAAAGAACCATCATATTACAATTGGATGATGAATGCTGAGTTCCCGCTTTATACAAAAAAACTGATAACTACTATTAAGTTAAGAATGGGCTTGAATCAGAAGAAATAGACTGGATGCTGCATGCCCATCTGCAGCAAAGCGAAGGCGGGGATGCTGCCGACTGCCGACTATATATTTTTACCTTGGACTTTATAAAAACCTGAAATATGAAAATAATCTGCATTGGAAGGAATTACAGAGAACATACTAAAGAGTTAAACAACCCTGTTCCAAAAAAGCCTGTTTTTTTCATGAAACCTGACACGGCATTGCTACAAAAAAATAATCCTTTCTTCTACCCTTCTTTTTCTGAAGACGTTCATTATGAAGTAGAATTGGTCCTTCGTATTTGTAAAAACGGAAGACATATTGAAGAGAAATTCGCCAGAAATTATTATGACCAGATTGGTATAGGGATAGATTTCACAGCAAGAGATATTCAGGCTGAGTGCAAGAAAAAAGGCCTGCCCTGGGAAATCGCCAAAGCATTTGATCAGTCTGCTCCCATTGGAAAATTCTTAAAAACTGAGGAAATAAATGACCTTAATGCTATCGACTTTTCTTTAAAGATCAATGATGAGATCAGACAAATTGGAAATTCAAATAACATGATCTTCAGTTTTGACCAGATTATATCATATGTGTCGAAATTTGTAACACTTAAAGAGGGTGATTATATTTTTACCGGAACACCAGAAGGGGTCGGACCAACTAAATTTGATGACCATTTTGAAGCATTTATTGGAGACTGTAAATTATTGGATTTTAATGTGAAGTAGTTAGCTGATTATCGAAATACAATATCTTCAATTACTTTTTTTCCCACTTCATCGTTAAGCATTTTTACGATTTTTGAACGTGACATATGAAGTTCATTTCGTAATACGGATGAATCGAGGCTTACGTAAAGTATATTTCTCTTGATAACCATATTTACCGTATGTTTTCCGATTATGCCACCAACAACTTTTTCCCACGAGTCCTTTAAACGGGCTTCATCAAGATGATCATCCCAACGATAAGCTTTGAGTAATTGTTCAATTACTTCCTTTAATGTATAATCGTTATCTCTTTTAATCATCTGTAATTTTTACATTTCCATCATCAACAGCAAATATGTTGTGATCAATATTCACTTTTTTAAAAATCTTTTCTATGCGTTGTTTCTGCGTATCTGTTATAAAAATTTGCCCGAAATTATTCTCACTTACCAAATTGATAATAGATTCAACACGTGAATCGTCCAGTTTATCAAAAATATCATCAAACAACAGAATCGGTTTAAATTTCTTTATTCGCCTTGTGTATTCAAATTGCGCCAGTTTAATGGCAATTACAAACGACTTCTGCTGCCCCTGTGATCCGTATTTTTTTATCGGGTAGCCATTGATGGTAAATGTCAGATCATCTTTGTGAGTTCCACAGCTTGTATAACGCACGATCCTGTCTTTATCAATGGAGTTTTGTAACAAGTCCACGAGAGCGGAATCATGCATTTGAGAGTTGTATTCAATTTCTACAGTCTCTCTGCCTCCTGATAAGAATTGATAATAATCGTTAAATAAAGGATTGAACTCTGAAAGAAATTTATTCCTTTTCAGAAATAAAGAGGTACCAAGTTCAGCAAGTTTTTCATTCCAGATATTTAAGGAAGCTGCATCAAAATAATGTTTTTCGGCAAACTGTTTCAGCAGGGTGTTACGTTGTAATAATACCTTGTTATAATTTATCAAATCGCTAAGATACAGCCTGTCAAACTGTGAAATAACACCATCAATATACTTTCTCCTGATCTCACTGCCATCATTAATAAGATCTCTGTCGTAGGGAGATATCATTACAAGAGGAATTTTACCAATATGGTCAGCTAATCGATTGTAATCTTTCTTATTTTCTTTAAAAACCTTTTTACTGTTTCTCTTTTGTATGCAACTATAACGATTATCGGTGCTTTTTGTGTTGCTGTATCTGCCATGGATTGCAAAAAAATCAGCTTCATGTAAAATACATTGCGAATCAACCGGATTAAAATAGCTTTTACAAAATGACAGATAATAAACGGCGTCAAGAATATTGGTTTTTCCTGCCCCATTGTCACCTACAAAACAATTGATTTTGTCGCTGAAAATTAGTTCAGTCTCGCTGTAATTCTTAAAATTTATCAGATGTAGTTTTTGTAAAAACATTCCTTAGAATCTGCGGGCTAAATTACGCAATTGTGTGGTTAGTTCTAATGAAAGTGTGATGTACAAACATGAAAATACGAGAAAGAAGAAATACACGAATTTACAAATGAATATCTGCTTATTTTTTTGTGAATGAATTAAAATCAAAAGTAAGCGAAAGATAATTCGGTGAGCCCACCAGGTGGTATGTTGATCGGCTATAATTAATCATAAACTTGTAAACCCGTATACCTATACCCCAGCTAAATCCAACCATGCCGGTTTTTTGATTCAATTTAAGCTCCTGACGGCGCCGATAATTGTAACCGCCTCTGAGGATGAGATTCTTACCTATATATATCTCCCCTCCTACAATGATATGTCTTAAAAACTGGTCGCCGAATTTTGACATTCCTGTTTTATATTTTGGCTCCCCTGTTACCGGATCTGTTCCTCCTGAGGGATTTAATGGATCCTCATATGTCAAATCCCACTTTTCAATATGATCGTAAATAACTGAAAAACGGAATGGTACATGTTTCAATCTTTTGGTAACTACATATTGCAGGTTAAATGGTAACGGGCTTCTTTGTCCTGAAACATAGGTTGAAAGCTGCATACCGATATTACTTGCCACCAACGACATTGCCCATCCTGTCTTACTTTGGTAAGTACCGGCAATATCAACCGCAACACCAAATGAATTGTAAGTCTCATAAAAGGAATATATCAGTTTTGCATTTGCACCAATTGAGAATAAAGAATCCAATCTCCGTCCCCAACCTATGGCAAAAGCAAAATCCTGTGCACCAAAGTTGCCGCCCAAATTACCGGTTTCGTCCGCATAGTCAAACTTTCCATAATCCATAAACTGGAGTGTCGCCATAAAACTACCAGCCTTTTTAAAAGTGTTGGCATAATGTATCCCTCCATAATTAATTCCAGCAAAATAATTTACATAATTCAGTGCAATACTGTTATCGTAACCGGAATGAATGAGGGAAGGGTTATTATAACCTAAGTTAATGTCATTATCCATTATGGCCGTTAGGTTACCTCCTAAAGCTGCAGTACGCGCTGCTATTGGCATTTCGAGGAATGAGTAACTGTATTTACCTCCAATCTGTCCAAATAAAGACGAAAAGCTAAATAACACAATAAACGAAAGGATGTATATTTTTCTCACAAATGCCTGATTGATTATCGAAATAACGGATAATAAAATAAAATATTATTAGCTACTTCATATTTACAGAATTATTTGTTTTGTTCTTTAATTAAATTCAAAGCGCTTCCCGCTTTAAACCATTCAACCTGGCTTTGGTTATATGTATGGTTTGCCATGATCTCATCTTTGCTACCATCAGCATGGTTTAAAACCAGTTTAAGTTGATTGCCCGAAGCAAAATCAGCCAAACCTACAATGTCAATGCTATCATCTTCCCGAATCTTATCATAATCAGCCTTATCAGCAAATGTTAAGGCTAAAACACCTTGCTTTTTAAGGTTAGTTTCATGGATACGCGCATACGACCTTACGATTACCGCTTTAACCCCCAAAAACCTGGGTTCCATAGCAGCATGCTCACGCGATGACCCTTCACCATAATTTTCGTCACCAACAATAATTGAACCCATTCCGGCATCCCTGTATGCCTGCGCTGCTTGCGGAACAGGAACATAATCTCCTGTCAATTGATCTTTTACAGAATTTGTTTCATCATTGAAATAGTTTACTGCCCCAATCAATAAATTTTGGCTGATATTTTCCAGATGTCCACGGTAACGCAACCAGGGGCCTGCCATTGAAATATGATCGGTAGTACATTTTCCCTTTGCTTTGATCAGGAGTTTCATTCCCTTGAAATCATTTCCATCCCACCCTGAGAAGGGTTCAAGAAGTTGTAACCTTTCTGACTCAGGATCAACTACAACTTCAATATTGCTTCCGTCTTTGGCAGCTGCCTGATAACCATTGTCCTTAACATCAAAACCTTTTGGAGGGAGTTCAAAACCTATTGGTTCATCAAGCATCACATTCTTTCCCTTGTCATTTTTCAATGAATCGGTCATAGGATTGAAATCAAGTCGTCCTGAAATAGCAATTGCTGCAACCATTTCCGGTGAAGCAACAAAGGCATTAGTATTCGGGTTGCCGTCAGCCCTTTTCTTAAAATTTCGATTAAAAGAGTGAACGATTGAATTTTTCTCTTCCTTTTCGGCGCCCGGTCTTGCCCACTGTCCAATGCAAGGTCCACATGCATTGGTAAATATCTCCGCACCTGCACTTTTAAAAACATCAAGCAGTCCATCGCGATCAGCAGTAAACCTAACCTGTTCTGAACCCGGGTTAATTCCTAAAGTAGCCTTTACTGGAATGCCTTTTTTCTGGGCATCTTTTATAATACTGGCGGCACGGCTAAGGTCTTCGTATGAAGAGTTGGTACATGAACCTATCAAAGCCCACTCAACATCCATTGGCCAGTCGTTTTTCTTTGCTTCTTCGGCCATGTCTGCTACCTCAGTAGCACGATCGGGTGTAAATGGCCCATTAAGGTGAGGTGACAATTTATCCAGATCAATTTCAATCACTTGATCGAAGTATTTTTCAGGATCAGTATAAACTTCATGATCGCCGGTTAAGTATTCTGCAATTTCGTTTGCCATGTTGGCAACATCGCTTCTGCCGGTAGCACGAAGATAGCGTTCCATGCTTTCGTCGTAACCAAATGTTGAAGTAGTAGCTCCAATTTCAGCACCCATATTACAGATTGTACCTTTTCCTGTGGCTGAAAGATTTTTTGCCCCATCGCCAAAATATTCAACAACGGCACCGGTTCCACCTTTTACAGTCAAAATGCCGGCAACTTTCAATATTACATCTTTTGGAGCTGTCCAGCCGTTTAGTTTTCCACTTAGCTTGATACCAATAAGTTTAGGCATCTTCAGTTCCCAGGGCATGTCAGCCATTACATCAACAGCATCAGCGCCACCAACACCAACGGCAATCATACCAAGCCCGCCTGCATTAACTGTATGCGAGTCGGTACCAATCATCATACCGCCAGGAAAAGCATAGTTTTCGAGCACAACTTGATGAATAATACCTGCACCGGGTTTCCAAAATCCGATTCCGTATTTATTTGATACCGAAGCAAGAAAATCATAAACCTCCTTATTTGTAACAATGGCTGTATTTAAGTCATCCTTTGCACCAAATTTTGCCTGAATGAGGTGGTCGGCATGCACTGTTGAAGGTACTGCAACTTTTGACTTACCTGCCTGCATAAACTGAAGCAGAGCCATTTGAGCAGTTGCATCCTGCATGGCTACACGATCGGGGCGAAAATCGACATAAGATTCACTCCTTTTATAAGCCTGCGTTGCAACTCCTTCATCAAGGTGTGAATACAATATTTTCTCTGTAAGTGTCAACGGACGTCCAAGCAATTTTCTGGCTGCTTCAACCCTGTCGGGCATTCTTTTGTAGTACCCTTTAATCATTTCAATATCAAATGCCATGCTGTGAAATTAAAATTTATCGTAAATATTTAATTAAAATTCTTTATAATCAGAATTCAAAACGATTGCAAAAATATGAATTTTAGAGGATGAATGTAAGGTGTGATGCAGGGATATACAATATTCAACTATTCAACAAGTCCTCTACCGCTTTTATTAATTTTCCCCTCCGATTTAAATTCACCAATGAGCTTATCCAATACGCCATTCACAAAAACTTTACTATTTGGTGTGCTGAAATATTTGGCCAATTCAATGTACTCATTTAAAGTAACTTTTAAAGGAATGGTTTCCATTTCCTGCAATTCAATAATAGCCATCTTCAGAAGGATAACATCCATTAACGGGATACGGTCGTATTCCCAGTTTTTTGTTCTGGATTTTACAATCTCAGTACCTTCTTCATCCCTTAAGATGGTAATTTTAAATAATGTTTTTACAAATGCCAGGTCCTCATTTACATTTTTATAATCCTTGTAAATTCCCGGCATGGGTCTATCTTCAGTAAATTTAGTTGAAATAGTTTCAAAAAACTTAATTAGCAACAAGTTAACAAGATCATAACCATCTGTGTAATAAATACTCTTCTCTTCATAATAGAATTTAAGCGATTCGAAACCGGGCAATAGCTGGTCAACTAACTGGATCATAAACTTTTTATCTTCCTCAAGCGATGACTTTTCAGTTGACATATATTTTTTATAGAAATTTGTTTCGCGAAGCTCTTTATAAAACTTCCTTATCATATCTCCCTCATCAACCCAGTTTATCTTATAGCTGTCTTCTAATCTATGAAAGCTTTTATTTGCATCAAAGAGTTTAAAAACAGTATTATTAACGAATTTCAAATTAGGTTTCAGATCTTCATCTGTTGGATAAAATTTCTTTTTACTTTGTTCAATCCTCTCTTCTGTATATTTTCTTACTTCTAAAAGAAATGAAAGTTGATAAATAAAAAGTTCATAAAGTTTATTGATACTTTGGAGTAATTGTTTTTCACCCTGGGAAAGGTTATCGGATTCATTTGTGTACCAGGCATATAAGGCCTGTAAAACTTTGATCCGCAAGTGCCTTCGGTATAACATATTGGCAGGTATATTTTTATGAACTGAGTGCTATTTTATTTTGCTGCAAATGTAGTTTTTTATTTCAGATATCCAGAAATTGCATTAATATTATCTTTTTAGAATCAAAGCATAAACCGCACAAAGAAAGACGCGTTAATTTCCCAAGTCTCTGAACGCGAAAAGTATTATGTTTAAATCTTTCCAAATATTGTAATCCCTTGCATAAAGTATGTTTAGCTTCACGGCTGTTTCAATGTCAATATCCTTTAATTTCATTGCACTGGCAGGATTTAAAATCCCTTTCCTGATCTTTGGCAGATGAATTTTGTCATTTGCAACAGGACAATAGCCTACCCAACTCTTAAACCCTAACGATACATATAGAAGGTTACGCAGATAACCAATGGGATACTTTTGAAAAAAGATATTTATCGGTGATAAAACGATCAACACCACACTTAATACTAAGTCCAGAAGTCTCTTATTTCTCCTGTTTGCAATTTTATCAATTGCATTGATATTTACAGTATATAAGTCTCCCCTAGTGTGTATTGAGTTACTTCCTATGATTGATAAACTGTCTTCAGGAGCAATTTTATAATCAACCTGTGTGTTTTGCCATTCTGTCATTTTATCAATGATCATTTGGTGGGGGATATTTTTGGAACAAAATATCACTTCATCGATATTGTAAATGGTGATGATATCGATAACCTGGTTGATATTTCCGACTAAATCTTTGTCATTTACAAGCTTTTCACTATTACTTACTATGCCAACATATTCAGGCTTCAAATATGCTGATTTTAATAGTTCGGACACCCTGATGGCTTCTTCTTTTTCGCCAATAACAAGAAATCGCTGACTTTGCTTTTCTCCTAATTGTATCCAGGGGATTTTAAATAAGTAGAGAATCAGCCTTATTAAAGGAAGCGCAATCAAGCCCCAGCCTGCACCCAGAAGGATGAGTGCACGTGAAAATCTTAAAGATTCAGGGAGTAGTGCATATAAAACAAGAATAAAAACAGTTCCGGAAATCATCCCGATAACCGATTTATTTATCCTGACGGGTTTATCATAGCCACCACTAAAATAAATGGATAAAAGCCAGATAATTATGTAAGCAGGAATGACATAGACGAAAAAAGCATGAGGATAACTACCGCCTTCAGCATAAATGAAGCTCCTCCCCCATATACTGGTGATAGCAAAAATCCCTCCCAATAATGCAGCAGCATCAACTACCGGCAATATTAACTTTTCAAAGAGCCTTGAAAGTACTGCCAGAAAAGCTCTGAAATAGATTGCAAGATTAATCAGCCAGGTAAAAAGACGGGCATTTTTATAAGTGAAATGCTTTTTAGCAAAAATGACCATTGCATTATAAAATACAAGGACATAGTTCACACTGCTTTTCTTAGTGCTTTCGCCTTTATAGTGGATTATTCGTGTTTCAGGATAATAGTAGTTCTTGTAACCGGCTTTAATAACTCTGTATGAGAGGTCTATATCTTCGCCATACATAAAGAATGTTTCGTCCAATAAGCCGATTTCATCCAAGACCTTCATCCGCAGCAGCATAAAAGCCCCTGATAAGATATCAACTTCATGGATTTCATTTTCGTTTAAATATCCCAGATGATACTTTGAGAACCTTTTTGATTTTGGAAATATCCTGGAAATACCGAACATCTTATAAAATGCCGTTTCTGGCGTAGGCAATCCTCTTTTTGATTCGGGTAGAAATTTTCCAGCCCCATCCACCATTTTAACCCCCAAAGCACCCGCTTCGGGATGCTCATCCATAAAGTTAATGATCTTAGTAAATGTATCATCTTCAACTACTGTATCCGGGTTTAGTAAGAGTACATATTCTCCGGAAGATTTTCGAATTCCCTGGTTGTTTGCTTTTGAAAAGCCGAAGTTTTCCTTATTCTCAAAGAGTGCCACTTCAGGGAACTTCTTTTTCACCATCGAATTTGAACCATCAATTGAATTATTGTCAACAACAATCACCTCTCCATCAATTGTTTGCATGGCACGCCTGACAGAATACAGGCACTGTTCAAGGAAATATTCAACATTATAGTTGACAATTATTACAGATAGTTTCATAAAACAGCTAGAAGAAAGATCAAAAATAAAATTTAATTGATTAGGCTATGCAATTACACAAAGAAACAACGGCTATAATAATGTGATGAAATGAAACCTACTGCTCTAAAGGTTTTCTGTAAATTCCCACCAAATAGCCACTAGTACTTTTCGAATTGTATTTTCTCAGCCATTTGAAGTTGTTGTGAAATAAATGGTTAAGAAGCCTGGCGATGAAAAACAAGAAGTTATTCAATACGGATTTTTGCTCTCTTTGTAAAAACACGCTTGGTTCAAATCCTCCCACGTATTGCTTAAAAAGAAGCTCCAAACGAAAAACTTTTTCAAAATCGTTCCATGTACTGGCATCCATACTTTTCAGATTGTGAACTGCAAGTAAACCGGGCGCCAGCCTTTTTAAAAACCAGTGATTGATACCCAAGAAATTCGGAACGCCAAGCACTAATATTCCTCCTGGTTTTAGTAAGGCGATATGCCTTCCAACAACTTCCGTTATATCAGAGAAATGTTCAATAAAACCAAATGAACAGACTACATCGTATTCATTCAATTGAAGATCTTCTGAGAAAAGGTCTCCATTATACACCCTTCCCGGAATATTCAACAGCTTAAAATTTTCTCGTGCTTTTTCACAACCAATATTTGAATAATCAAGACAATTGATTGAATATCCAAATTCTTTATGAAAATATGCCAGATACTGTCCAGGTGCACCACCAATTTCCAATACCGACTTTTTTGCCTTAGGAAGATATTGGTCAAATACATCCAGTTCTGCGACAATATTTGGTGCGCTACTCTCGCGTTTTATTTCCATGGGTAAATCAATACCTTTCCAGTAATTCTCCCAATAATGTTTTTCAGTTAGTTTGTTCTCCATTATTTCATTAAACTGGTTAAAAGAAAAAGACGGTAACAGTTGTGATTATTTTATTAATTACTTAAGTTTAGTTTTTACTAAAACATATGTTTTAAGGTAAGTCTATTAAAAAACTCAAATAGAACTCAATCGTAATATTCAAACTAACTTTGCGTTCTTAGAGAGAAATGTCTTTTCGTACTTAACAAAAAACAACCTTATAAATATATCAAATTCTAAAACAAAGATATTTTGATTAGTTATAACAAAAGAACTAAAAAAAACAGTGGCATAGGAAGCACTTGATTGATTTTCAAAGAATCCTTTTTGTTATTAAAGTTATGAATAGAACTTTTATTATTATATTTCAATCAGTTAGCAGCTCAGCTTCAATCTTTTATACATTCTTCCAAAAGAATATTTACATGAACATATTCCGTAAGATCTAACTCACAAACTCGTGCCACTATTAATCTACGATTTCCTATTTTTACAACGACAAAAGATTTATGCTTAAAAAAATTATAGGAACAACCGGCACAAGGCTTTTAAATGCCTTCATTAACCTTATTATTTTATTACTGATGACCAATAAGATTGGTAGCGAAGGTCTTGGTATAATTGCATTAATTATGGTTGACATCACCATAATTCAAATGTTTGTTGATCTTGTAGCCGGAAGTGCATTGATTTATTTCAGCTCAAGAGCCAGCCTTGGCCAATTACTGCTGCCTGCCTATTTATGGATTGGGATTGTAGTTATCTTTTTTTTCTGTCTTTCGATGCTTGTTCAATCTCTTTTTCCTGTTTTGTATTTCATAATCATACCTTCTGGCTATGAAATACATATTCTCACCCTTGCCTTACTGAATGCGCTGATGATTACACATTACAATCTTTTATTAGGCAGGGAAGAAATAAAAGTGTACAACATTATTTTTACATTACAGATATTGACGTTTCTGGGAGTTTTCCTTCATGGAATTTTCGTCTTGCGTGAGCAAACACCAATGTCTTACGTTAATGCTTTATATTTCGCTTATGGGATTGGAGCAACATTTGCATTTTATGCTTTATTGAGAAAAGCAGGAAAATTAATTGTAAAAGGATGGAAAAATGTGCTCAGACAAGTTATCAACTATGGATTTATTTCATTTTCTGCTAATATAATTAATATTGGAAATAAAAGATTGAGTTTCTATGTATTAAGGTATTTTACCGGACTTTCTGCTGTAGGAATTTATAATGCCGGTATGCAACTTACGGAGGGACTTAGAATTATAGGACAAAGCATAGCTCTGGTGCAGTTTTCAACAATATCAGGCACAAAAGATCAGGATTACGCAAAATTTTTGACCATTAAACTGATGAAGTTTACAGTTGTATTGACACTTGCCGCTGTGATTATTTTAATTGCAATACCTGAGCAAGTCTATTCCTGGTTGTTCAGTAAAGACTTTACAGATATTAAGCCAATTATCATTGCTTTGAGCCCTGGTGTAATCGCACTGGCTATAAATAATATTTTTAGTCATTATTTTTCCGGTTTAGGGAATCCTAAAATAAACATGTGGGCAACCCTTGTAGGACTTATATTTACTTTGGTATTGGCATTTACTTTGATCCCGCTCTTTGGATACATCGGAGCTGCTATTACTGCTTCAATAAGCTATATTTCCACAATAGTTTACCAATATATTGTTTTTAGAAAAACAACAAAAACACAATTTATTGAATGGATTCCCGGGAAAAAGGATCTCACTGACTTTGTATTACTGATAAAAAGCGCACTAAAAAAAACAGGGGATGACAGCTCGTCTTAGTTTCACTTTTCAATCAATTCGGCTACTTTAAGTAAGGTCAATAAATGAAATAAGGATTCATTTGATAATGTTTTTAAATCAAGTGCTATATTCACATTCAATGGCTCTCCAACACCTTTAGCAAGAAGTGTTTTTATTTCGTTCAATAATCCAACGAAGATAGTATGAGGCGCACTCCTTCGGGGGAAAAGCCTACCAACATTATGTTTGATAGCTTGTTTGGTTAACAGATATTTTAGTTTTTTTTCATTATTAATCGGGAAGTCCCAATTGGCATTTGGAATTGTATTTAAACCCGGATCAATAAGGTTGTTAAACAAGCTGTAAAGCCGATAATTCTTTTTGTAATTCTCATTTATGGAATGTGCTGCTCTGAAGAATTCGGGATTATAGAAAGGAGAAGTACTCCAGATATAATTTCTATTCCTGTCTTCACCTTCAAAAAGCCAGTTCTTAGTGCGTTCAAATAGTAGAAATCGTTTATAGTTCAATCCGGTATATTTTTCATTATACGCATTAAAATACGCCCTGATTTCATCCTCATTCCTTTTTGAATCCGTATGAAATATTTGCTTACACCCAGCTTGAGATGTCACTTCGTTTCTACTTAATATCAGCGTGGTAATATCCCGATTGAATAGATTCAGCCCTAGAAATAAATAGGGCAAGGTCTTATCTCCCCCATCACCTGTTAACATTAAATTATAGTTTGACGACATCTCCTTTAAAAAGGGAATGAGGAATGCCATTCCCAGGTAGTTCATTCCTTTTTTTATGTCTATCAGTTCATTAAAGTATTCGGGCGACCACTCTTTTAACTCCGTCAGGTTAAACTGCTTGCCGTAATAATCACATAATTTACGAACTACAGCGAGATCCGATTCAATAATAGAGTTTTCATAATGAAAGCTTTCATAAGAAACCTTGTTACTTTCCTTTTCTATTTCTCCCATAATGATTCTTGAATCCAAACCACCACTTAATGAGAGCATTATCTTTTCGTTTGATACAAACCTTCTTTTCATTGCACTTTTGAAATGCTCATAAAGTTGTTCTTCAGGATTATTATTTTTTCCACGCGATTCGTGCAATTCTGTTAATGATACAGGTTGATTTTGGATATTTATATTTCCCTTCCTCCCCGGCAGGCAGGCATCAATTTCAACGCATGAAGACGGCGGCAAGCGATACAGATTTTCATAGAGTGTTTTATCTCCAAGTGGATAACCCAATCTCATATACTGATAAACACCTGCTTCACTAAATTCCATATCTTTTGAAATTTTTTGAATTACACTAATGTCCCTTCCAAGTACGAAATGATCATTCCGGATGTAATAAACAGGAAGTCTGCCCAGGTAATCATTAACAATTACCATCTTTTTTGTTAAATTATCAATCAGGTAAATGACAAATTCACCATCCAGGTTTCTTATATAACGTAAGCTGTCTTCCTTTTTTTTATTGAATAATAAACTCTTGGTATATCTGATAAAATCTTTATCACTCAACATATCTACACCGTATATCTTTCCTTCAATAATTAGGGTATAGTCCTGATGGTTAGTAATATGAACAGGGTAATTTTCTTTAGCTTTTTTTAGCAGAATAAACTCTTTTTCCCTGAGCAGTATAGATAAATCTCTTTTTTCGTTTAGCTCATTCTCAATCTTTTTTAAGAATGCCGGTGCAATTTGTTCATGTTGGTATAGAAGCGTTATTCCTGCCATATAATTATTAATTGATGAGCATTGAATCTCAAAAGTAAGGTATTTTTAATTTTTATATTTTTGCCAACCTATAAACACTATTAAAATTTATAAAGATGAAGAAAAACGTTGGAAATATCGATAAAATTGTAAGAATTCTTGCTGCAATTATCATTGCTGCTTTAGGATATTATTATCAAAGCTGGTGGGGCTTAGTGGCTATAGTACCATTATTTACTGCTTTTTTTGGTTTCTGTCCTCTATATCCCATATTAGGATTAAGTACAAAAAAAGGAAAGAAAGAATAAAGCAACGTCCAGGAAGGGACATTCTTTCCGATCAATTTATTGGGAAAAAACCAATTTACGCTGAATATCTTAAATCGTACTAAAGTTTCATTTTAGTATTATGCGACTAAAATGCAGGAAACAATTCTCTGAAACCTTTGATTTTACAAAGATTTCAACACTTGTTGTTTAAAAACTATTTTCTATTTACTGATTTTTGGCTTTTTAACTTTCTACTTTTGTCTCAAATTTAGGTGAAATGTCGGCAGAATACACAGAAGACAGCATACGATCCTTAGACTGGAAAGAACATATCAGGCTCAGGCCTGGGATGTACATCGGTAAACTCGGCGATGGGAGCTCGCATGATGACGGGATTTATGTATTGATGAAAGAGATCATCGACAACTCGATTGATGAATATGTAATGGGGCACGGAAAAGTAATCGAAGTTACTGTAACTGAAAAAGAAGTTACTATTAGAGATTACGGACGGGGAATGCCACTAGGGAAAGTCGATGCATGTGTCAGTAAGATCAATACAGGTGCTAAATACGACTCCAAGGTTTTCAAGAAAACTGTGGGACTTAATGGTGTTGGATCAAAAGCGGTTAATGCTTTATCATCCTATTTTAAAGCACAATCAATTCGTGAAGGAAAAACCAAAATACTAGAATACGAACGGGGATTAGTTATTAATGATTTCCCGATTGATTCTATTAATGAAAAGCAAGGAACCGTCATTACTTTTGTTCCTGACAATGAAATATTCGGGAACTTCCATTTCTTGTTTGCATACATAGAGGAGATGCTGTGGAATTATGTATTTCTTAACAATGGTCTGACCATACAATTTAATGGTCAGAAAATGCAGGCAAAAAATGGCTTACTCGACTTGCTTGAACACAACATAAATGGAAATGGGCCTGTCCTCTACCCCATTATCCATTTTAAGGAAGACGATTTTGAATGTGCTTTTAGTCATAGTTCAAGAACATATAGCGAGGAGCATTTTTCGTTTGTTAACGGACAACACACCACACAGGGAGGTACTCACCAAAGTGCATTCAGAGAGGCGATTATAAAAACTATACGAGAATTCTTCAATAAAGATTTTGAGACAAGTGATATCCGTACCTCTATAATTGTAGCTATGAGCATTAAGGTGCAGGAACCTGTTTTTGAATCGCAAACAAAAACAAAACTCGGATCACAGCATATTGAACCGGGTGGGCAGACCATTCGCAATTATATCAATGATGTTGTAAAGCGGAATCTGGATAATTATTTACATATCCATTCTGAAACTGCCGAAGCACTGTATAAAAAAATGTTGCAGTCGGAAAAGGAAAGAAAGGATATGGCAGGTATTAAAAAACTTGCCCGTGAAAGTGTTAAAAAAGCCAGCTTGCATAATAAAAAGTTACGCGATTGCAGGATACATCTGAATTCCAACCATGAAAAACGTCTTGACACCACACTTTTTATTACAGAGGGAGATTCAGCCAGTGGTTCCATCACAAAATCTCGTGATGTACAAACTCAAGCCGTTTTCAGCTTAAAAGGAAAACCATTAAACTGTTATGGACTCAGTAAAAAAATTGTATATCAAAATGAGGAATTCAACCTCTTGCAAGCGGCCCTGAACATTGATGAGAACCTTGAAGACCTGAGATATAACAATATTGTAATAGCAACAGATGCTGATGTTGACGGCATGCATATCCGCTTGTTATTGCTTACATTTTTCTTGCAATTTTATCCTGACCTTGTAAAATCAGGACATCTGTACATACTTCAGACTCCATTATTCAGGGTTAGAAATAAGAAAGAAACGATATATTGCTATAATGCGGCTGAAAGAACTAATGCAATCAATAAGCTGCGTTCAAGCCCGGAGATTACGAGGTTTAAAGGACTTGGAGAGATATCTCCCAATGAATTCAAGTATTTTATTGGTTCAACAATACGCCTTGATCCTGTTATTCTCCGCCGGGAATCATCTGTAGCAGAAACCCTCTCATTTTATATGGGGAAAAACACACCCGAAAGACAAGTGTTTATCATTGAAAACCTGAGAATTGAGGAAGATATTGTTGAGTACAAGGTGGCTTAACAATGAGTACCCATCATAAACTTTCAAAATATCAAACGCGCCATATTGAGTATGTTAAAAATCATGTGGCAAAAGCCATTGGCAGATACCAATTGATTGATAATAATGACCGGGTTTTAGTGGCTGTAAGCGGCGGTAAGGATTCATTGGTATTATTAGAAACCTTATCCGTTTTAAGAAAATACGACTTTTTAAAATTCGAACTGGAGGCATTACATATTAATGTAGATGACGTTCCATACCAGGTTGATAATCAAAAATTAAGTGATTTAGCAAATTATCTATCTGTCAAACTTCATTTCAAACAAATTACTGCAAATCTTGAAGACAGGGGAAAAAAATCTCCTTGTTTTGTATGCTCCTGGCATAGGAGGAAAGCATTGTTTTCATTTGCAAATGAGAATGGGTTTCAAAAACTGGCATTTGGACACCATATGGATGATGCTGTAGAAACACTGCTTATTAATATGGCCTACCATGGCAATATCTCTTCCCTCCCTGCTAAGCTAAATATGTTTGACGGTGCTATACAAGTAATACGGCCTCTTATACTTCTTTCGAACAAAGACACAAGTGAGTTTGCACGCATAAAGAACTACCCCAAACTAAAGGCAGAATGCCCTTTTGAGGATAAAACCTATCGGAAAACAGCCAGGGATTTCATCAAACAACTCGATACTTTTCATCCTAAAGCAAAATTGAACTTTTTCAACTCCATGAGAAATATTGACGAAAAGTATCTTCCGTAAGGATGAAGTTGGTTACTGGTTATTGGTTATTGGTTACTGGTTACTGATTATTGGTTATTAGAAAATAGTAGTAGCACGTTTTTTACTTTTTTTTGTTCTTCTGCTGTTCTAAATAATTGATATAACCGTTCAGAAGTCGTAACGCTGTTTCAATCTGTTCCCTTCCGTTTTTATACTCTTGTTCTGTTATATATTTTTCATCAAACGTAATAATAAACTGATTGATTAATTCAAATAGCGATCCTCTCGAAATACGGCAAAATTGTATATTTTCCTGGTAGTGAAATCTTCCAAAACCTTCTGCTATATTATTTGTAGTCGATCTTGAAGCCCGCCTCATATTATCAGCAAGGTCATACTTTTCATGCGGCGGGAACTTTTTTATTATTTCTTTTACATTACGTCGAACTACATTTGCGGCTTTCCAGCATTCGAGCCCCTCAAAACTTTTATATATTACCATCTGGAATACAATGAATTTTTTTCCTATTAATTTTCAAAATACAACATTTGAGTTTTCCACTCTATTCTCTTTTTTTTCCATTAACCATTTCCCAATAGCTTTTTTCCATTAACCATTTTCCATTATTACTGTTCCTCATCCATCGGGATGAACTTATTTTCTTCTTCGGGGAAAAACTCTTTTCGGTAGGGGTCGTACCGCCAATAAGTCTCGGAACGTTGTCCTTTTGGAACGTTTTCGTCAAGGTGCTTATTTATGAATAAATCCATAGTGTAACTTGCATATTTCCTTCCTAGTAAAAACGCAAAATTATACAGATTCTCCGTTTCCAAGGTATCAATATTGTATACATAGCGCATTTCACCGGCAAATATGTCTACATGAAAATCCCCCTCAAAATCATCAGTAATTAAATCAGTGGCGTAATACAATTGCTGTCCGTTTCCGTTTTTATCAAATTCTTTCAGTTCGATCCATGAATTAACCACAATTGCATTGAGTTCAAAATCGTAATGATAGTAATGTCCGTAAATTGTTTCTCCTGCCCTGTAATCGTAGTAAGTTTCTTCAATTTCAATTTGAGCAATATTTGCCACGTATGCATTCGAATCCACCTCCATAAAAGTCTGGGTTTCCTCCTGATTGTACACAGCAAAACCTAAGGATGTCATTTCTTCTTTATAACCTAACACATAATTTGCTATAAACAACGAATCATTTAAATATTGCAGGTAATCAGAATGTGCATATAAAACAGAATCGAACTTTGATTCATCATATATTTTCAATGAATCAAGCAATTCCTTTTTTTGGTTTACTTTAAAAATTTGATCAGGAGGAAAGATCAGGATGCTTCTTGTATTGTTGGCTTTCACAAAATTGAGGGCCAACTTTTCCTCTACACTACAAGATGTAATCATCTGCATAGTAAGAATTATAATAACAGCCGCTGGAATTATTTTTTTACACCTCAACATCAGGAAACAAAAATAGAAATTCCTTTGGTAGATTTAAGAGACTTATTAAAATTTTACTCAATGGCTATTTTACTAACTCCTTTCTTGGAAATTACCCATATGTTTCCATTTTTGTCCTCAAAGATTTCTGACACCTGCCTGTCAACAAGTCCATTGGCTATCGAATAATTTCTCCAGCTTCCATTTTGGAATTTAAATAAGCCCATTTTTTCCGTTCCAATCCAAACCGTTCCCTTTTTATCAACCATCATTGTTAAAACGTTCCACTCTTCTTGTTCCTTTAATTGTTCCCACACTCCATTGTTCAATTTATAAAGTGATTTATCGCTGACCAGCCAAATATTCTGCCACCGATCTTTTAAAATAGAATAAAACTTTGTATCAGGCAATCCTTCATTTTTACCATATTGTTTCCAATTTCCCAAGGAATCAAATACAGCTACGCCATCATTTGCAAATGCAATTATTTCCCCTTTATTCCAAATTAGTTGCTCTATTGTTCCTTTTAAGCCGGTTTTATGCTTATCGAAAGGAATGCACTTCCCATTTTCTATCAGGTTAATACCAGCAAAACGAATATTCCTTTTCGTATAAGCCCAGATTCTGCCATCCGGATCTTCTTTCAGGTCATACACATTAACTCCACACAATCCTTCTTTCCTTGTAAGGTCAACCCATTTATCATCCTTCAGATAACTTATGCCATATTCAGTGGCTGCCCATAAGGTTCCTTCTTGGTCTAATAACAACTTCAGTACTTTTTCCGAAACAATATCTTTTTCATCATAATTAACCCAATCAATACCATCAAACATATAAATTCCTTTTAAAGAACTCAGCCATATATTTCCACTCTGGTCCTGTAAAATAGAAGTAAAATATTTTGGCGTTTCTGTTTTATCAATTCCGAGTGTGCCGGCAACGTCTTCATAAAACTTAAACCATCTCAGGCCGTCATACATTTGAAGCGCGCCTCCTAAAAGAGAAAATTTTATTTCAGGGACATTACTAAAATCTTTAAAATGTTCAAGGGTAACCCATATCCAGCCCCTTCTGTCTTCGAAAAAATCTTTGGCAACATAATCTTCAATTTCAGTTTCAGCAAAACCGGTCCAAAAATTACCATTATATAAGTATATTTTGTTCATTACACTCACCCATATATTCTGCTGACTATCTTCAAATATTGTCTCAATCCGACCAAGCGATTCCGGTTTTCCTGTTTTTTTATCCTCAATTGAAGTAATCGAATACCACTTTGAGCCGGTATATGCATTCAAGCCATTATTTGTACCAATCCAAACTATTCCCTTTGAATCGACATAGGTGCATGTTACTATCAATGAGGTAAGGCCATCATTTTTAGTAAAGTTCGTAATCTGTACATTGACGTCAGTTTGGTGAGATAACATTAAAACCAACAACAAAGAGCTAAAATTAAAATTACGTCTCCATCTTATACCTCTTTGGAATAATTGATTAAACTTTTCAAAAATGAAAGTTCTTGAAAAAGGATTCAAATAAATCATTTACAGAATTAATGGTTGCGGGTATAAAGATAGCGGAAATTTTGGTAAAGAAATCAGTTTCTATTTTTTAATGCTGGATGCTTGATACTGCCCGCCCGGACGTATCGTTCGGTATGGGCGGGGCTGCTGGATTGTTACGAAAGTATTTTATGATTAGCCAAGCGACATCTCCTCATTGTATTTTATTTTCGGAGGCTTAGAGCCATTGTCAATCCCTTCGATAAAACGATTTACCAGTTCTCTGATTTCATAATGATAGCCCCCCTCAAGCACAGCAAATACAGGCGTTTTTCTGAAAGATTTTTTTAGCCTGTAAGCACACTCATAAAAGGCATGACGCGTATATTTCAATCCCAACAGCCTGTCTTTTTCATATCCGTCTAGCCCTACAGATACGCCAATCACATCGGGTTTAAATTCTTTAGCACTTTTAATAGCTTTATCAATTCTTTCAAGAAATTCTTTATCCCCTTTTCCTGCTTCAATCGGAAAATTCAAGTTATAACCAAAGCCTTCACCTTTGCCGGTTTCAATTACAAAACCTGTGTATGGGTATGAGCCTTCCTGGTGGATAGAACAGTATAAAACATCCTTACTATTGTAAAAAATATCCTGCGTTCCATTTCCGTGATGCCCGTCAATATCAAGCAAAAAAACTTTCTTTCCTTTATTTACCAGTTTTTGTGCTGCTATCGCAATGTTATTGAATAAGCAAAAACCCGCTGCTGTTTCCCTGCCCGCATGATGCCCGGGTGGGCGCACCACAGCAAAATCTCCATTCTTTGATGCCTGAACTGTCAAACCTACTGCTAAACAAGCATCTTCATAGCTTATTTTTGTCAGCTGCACTTCTGCTACTACTTCTTTGGCAAGGCATGCATGTTTAATCTGGTATCGATATTCTTCAGGATGAACCAGTTTAATCCATTTTTCACCATTTACAGTAGTATCCTCAATATCATCAAAATCTTTTATACGGTATGCACCTTCGGCCTGGCTATCCACATTGTGTTGAAGGAATTTTTTATTGAACAGGATCTTCATTATAAACTGATTTCATTACAAATTTAAGATTTTAAACACTTAACCAACCATAAAAGTATTATTTTTAAATAATTATAATACCACGGTAAAAATCATGAAAACTGCATTGATAACAGGAGCTACAGGCGCTATCGGGAAAGCCATCGCCAGCTTAATAGCTGAAAAGTATGATTATAGAATTGTTCTTATTGCCCGAAACGAATTAAAAGTTTCATCTGTTGTAAATCAATTGATTGATGAAACCGGAAACAAATTTATTTCTTATCTGATTGCTGACTTATCACGCAAGCATGAAATTGAGTCCATTGCCAGCGACTGGAATGATCCCATAGATGTTTTGATAAACGATGCAGGCGCAACGCCACGACAAAGGCAAGAAACACCCGAAGGCATTGAAATACAATTTGCGACCAATGTATTGGGTTATTTCTGGATGATGAAATATTTCACACCTCATCTGATAAAATCGGCATCCGCCCGCATAATCAATGTTGCATCGTATTGGGCCGGGAACCTCGACATGAACGACCTTGAATTTAAATCAAGGCATTACAATAACGATACTGCTTACCGGCAAAGTAAGCAAGCTGACCGCATGCTGACAGTTGCTTTTGCGGAAAGATTAAAAAAAGATAACATAACAGTTAATGTTTGCCATCCGGGTGATGTACAATCTACTTTAGCCAGCAATTTAGGTTATGGCGGCCATGAAACACCGGAGCAGGGTGCCGCCACACCTCTCTGGCTGGCCACTTCGCCCGAAGTTGAAGGCATCACAGGAAAATATTTTGAGCACCTTTGTGAAACAGCTTGCCCGTTCAGTAATGACCGAGATGCAATTGAGCAACTCTACAAGATTTGCAATTCCTATTAGAATGGCCTATTAAATACATTGCCTAATGTTTATTTAATCGCCCTGGCAATTTGTTCTCCCTGATGATAATGCGTGTCCATTTCAGCTGTTATCTCCACTTTACCGGGTTCGAACAGGATAATGATATCAGATCCACCAAACATAAAAAAGCCAAACTCCTCCCCTTTATGTAACTCGGCCCCTACTTCAGCTGTTAAATTAACCGATGAAACCTGTCCCATACCAATAGGCAGCGTAGCTACGTAACCTATAGGCGTTTCCATTACAATCAATCCGCGTTGTTGTTTAAGCTGGTATCCTGTACCATCTATCATATCGTACGAACCGTCATCGTTTTTAACTACATCCAGAACAACTTTTCCGGAAATTGTCCTGATCTCTTTTACAATACCACTTGTTGGTACATGATAACGATGATAATCATGAGCACTTAGATAGCTATGAATGAAAGTGCCTCCCCTGAATTTATCCAGATATGGGCTTCCATCCAATAGTTCCAATACCGAATGTTTAAAACCTTTTACAGTTATTTCAGCATCTTCCGATATTTTCCAATGTCCGTGGTATTTACTGTCGGCAGCGGAAACAATAATTTGATCATCGCATAATCCTGTAACAGGCCTCTTTCCGGGCCTTACGCTCCTGGAAAAAAACTGGTTGAAAGTAAGCCACCCGCTAGGATCCTGGTAGTATTCATCAATAGTGTAAATGGGGTCGGAATAGAATGTTTCCAGCCCTGATGCTGACTCTGGTGTGTTAAGAAACTCTCCCCAGTCCTCAATAAATTTGTGAGTCCATGCTGAAAACAGAGGGTCTTTTTGCAATATCCCTTCAGGAGAATTGTCGATAAGCCAGTAGAATTCAAGGGCGTTAGGAAGAAGGTTTCTGGTTGTCGGGATCAATGTGACCATTTCATCCAGGTACATATAATACTCAGGTAGTGTTAACACGCCAAGTTTATCAGCAGTTTTAATTGATTCAAGAAGAGCATCCTTTAACTGAGGTTGATCTTTCAATAATGTAATCAATTCTGTTACAATAGGCTGATGTTTTTGCTTTTCTCTTTCATTTTCTTTTTCCAAAGAGCCTGAATGATTCTGGCAACTAAGTAAAAATACCAATACCATTAATGCTGTTAATTTGTTGATCATAATTTCGGTTTTTAATGATTAGTACTAATTTGGTTTACTTACGAAAGTTAATGAAGTGATAAATGTAAACAAAAAGAGTGAATTAAATAATGATAACCACATAAGATCATTGTTTGATATAGAAATCAGGTTTTTCCAATCAGTTTCAATCTTTTTCATATATTTACTTGCTTGTTAATGAACATCATATTACAAACCGGAATTTACCGGTTTTGCATTATGAAAAATAGCTGTAAAATGCATTGTCGTTTTTGTTTGTTGATCTTTTTATCAGTCCTTCTTTTTCTGGTTTCTCCGCTCCAGGCATACCCTCAGACTTATAGCGTACCCGACACAACCAAGGTAAACGGGCTTTTCAAAAAAGGAAAAAAACTTCATTATTCCCATCCTGATTCAGCCATCTATTATTATCAATTAATCAATACCGATTTCCGTGCATTTAAGCCAAAGCAGGATTATGAAAACATTTCAGATATAGAGAAAGCCTACCTGAAAACTGTGATTCGTGCCATTAACCGTACAGGCAACATTTATTATTATAATGATGAATATATGCGTTCGGAGATGTATTATCAGCAATCGCTTAAAATCGCAAAGCAAGCCGGTTTAACTGATTTTACCGGAAAAGCATTATTCGATATCGGGTACATCAGGTATATGAATAACGATTACACATCTGCAAAGAAATTATTTAAAGAATCGTACGGACTTTATACTGAATCAGCTTATCAGTACGGCATGTACGAAGCTCTTAATGCCTGTGGTTTATCTGAAAGCCACCTTGGGGATTTCTATGCCGCCGATTCGTGTTTCAGCGAAGCATTGAATATTGCCATTTCACTTAATGACAGCACTTTGATATCAGACATAAAGATCCATTTAGGCATACTGAATTGCGAACAGGAAAAGCTGGAAGAAGGGATTATTCTTTTTGGAGAAGCATTGGACTACTATGAAAAAACAGGCGACAAAGACGCCATTTCCGATGCATTATTAAATATAGGCGTGGTTATGAAAATGGTGGGGGAAAATGACAGGGCGCTGGCGTATATTAAAGAATCGACAAGAATTGAAGAGCTTTCGCAAGTAAAATCTCAATTGGTAACCAGGTATTATCAACTGGCAGATCTTTACCTTCAGATGAATGACAATGAAAAAGCTTTCGAGTATTGCCAAAAAACACTGACCGTTGCCGGGGAAATAGCATCAAAGCCGTTTGTAGCCGATTGCAATTTCCTGATGGGTAAATATTTCCTGCTTGAAAAAAAATACCCGGAAGCCATTAACCATTTTTCAACCGCTTTAAACACTGCCGAAACAACAAACAATAAAACACTGATTGCCAATATCTACCTGTGGTACGCCAATGCTTATGTACAGCTCAATCGTTTTAACGAAGCCATTGCTTTAGCCGATAAGGCGTACACTTGCGCTCGCGAACTGAGTCTGATTTCATTGCAGAAGGAGGCATCCTATACCCTATTCAAATCCTTTGAAAAAACAGGTAATCTTAAAAAGGCATTAAACTGGTTCGAGATATACCATAACGTATCCGACAGTGTAAATTACTTCGATCAGCAGAAAGAGATCAGACGAATAGAAGCAAGTTATAATTACGAGAAAAAAGAGCGGGAAAATGAATTGCTGAGAAACAGAGCATCATTACAAGAACAAAAGCTCAAAAACCGAACAACCACTTTGTTTGCCCTTTTCCTGGGGATTATACTCAGTATTGTTGTTATTATTTTGCTCGTAATCCGGATAAAATATGCCAGGGCACTAAACCGTGAGCAACAAATGTTAAGCCTTGAAAAACTCGAAGATATCAACAAAGAACTGGATGGAAAGAAACGCGAACTCGCTTCGAAAATGATGTTCCTGAACCAGAAAAATGAACTAATAGGCAGGATCATAAACCAGTTACAGGAACTGCAAAATTCGCCGGATATTAATTACAGTGAGATCAACACACTTGTAAACGAACTCCGCACCGATGCTCCCCAAAGCAACTGGAAAGAGTTTGAAACACAGTTTGTGCAGGTACACCCCGACTTTTACAAACGTTTGTACGAAAAGTACCCCAAGCTGACATCTTATGAGCAGCGAATTTCTGCATTCCTGAGGATGAACCTCAACACCAAAGAAATCGCATCCATTACAGCCAGGTCACCGAAAAGCATCGAAGTAACACGCAGCCGTATCAGGAAGAAACTTAAGCTTTCCAGGAGAGATAATTTGAGTAGTTTTCTGGCATCAATTTAAGAAATTCTGTTTATCCAGATTTTCTATCGGCTGTCCAAAAAATTAAATATTTATTATAAAATGATATAAGCAAAACTCGTGCAAGTCTTAGCGATAGCCAGCGTATAAGCAGACCTGCCCGACTACGGCATTCCCGTCCGTACCAGAACGGGCAGACAGGCAGGGTTGCATCAAATAATCACGAAGGAACACAAAGACTTTTTGGACAACCTCTTTATTATTCACCCGGGATTAAACTGACTACTGCTTTATCTGCCAGTTTGTTGGTTTGAGTCATAATAATATCAAAATAGCTGTTATCTATTCGGACATCCTCATCAGGACTGGTTTCTTCAGGCTTACACCCTCCGAAAACAATTCCTATTGATAACATGAAGACCGCAATTAAAGCAAGGTTTTTAAACTTTATTTTCATGATTTGTACATTTAAGGTTTATTAATTATTTATGTTTTTTTTAAGGCTATTTCATCTCTATATTAATTAAACAGAAGGTATAAGATATGGTTCACCAAGCTTGCTGTTTCTTTCAAAAATAGAATTTCATTACCCATAGTAATGGCTGGTTTGACTATTTAACTATTAATTAACATAATAGGGTGGGTGTTATAAACGATATGTATCAAGATTTTCAATCTATGCTCCTTAACTCACACAATTCTGCTTATGGATAACTTAGAAATATTTGTTCATGTTTACTTTTATTATGTAAACCTATTTTAGGACGAGATATATTTTTTCGACCCGCCGGGAAATGAAGCTACCCGGCCTGTCATTTCTTACACAAGGTGAGTGTTTTTGTAAGGTCGTATAAGTGTTCTTGTTGCCTGAAAAACTTGCACCTCCCCCATTCTGCAGCCTACCTTTGATATTTAAAAAGCTGATTTGTTCATTTAGCATAAGCAACAATAAATCAGCTTCTGATAATCAGGATAATATGAATCAATTACAACAACAAGTGGATGACATCAGAAAAGAACCGCTGATAAAAAAGAAATGGGGATTTGCCCGGTCAAAACCTTCAGCCTATATCAACGGTATCCTGATTACAGGAGCCAATTCCTTTGTAGGTGTACATACAGTAAGCCTACTGCAAAAAAAATGGCAGGGAGAAATCCATCTTCTGTTACGTGCCGCAACCAAAGACGAAGCCATCAGGAAAATGAGCGATGCTTTTGATAAGCGGGAGCTTGGCGAATTTGAAGATCAAAATTTTATAATCCACCTGGGTGATGTCAGCCTGAATATGATGGGGTTAAATACAACTGAGTATTCAGTTGTAAAAAGAGAAGTGGGTTTTGTGCTGCACCTTGCCATGAACCCGCTTTACCATTTGCCTTATGCACATTTCAAAAGGCTCTGGATACCCGAACTAGCACGGATGATCTCTTTTTGTGGTGACAAGGAATTCCCTAAAAGCTTACATTATCCGTCTTCGTACAATGCCAATTTTTTTACTACCGACGATGACTTTCAGCACCTGAATACCAATGCATGGCAATCGGGTTATGCCGGTTTTAAATGGATAAGCAACAAAGCCCTGGAAAATGCATTTAATCACAATTTAAAAGGTTGCCTTTACGATATTCCTTTGGTTCTGGGCTCTGTGGAAAAAGGCATCTGTCCTTCTCATTATTCTATCTGGCATATTTTGGATATGTTCTTAAAAACAGGCTACTACATCGACTTTGCGTTTAAGATTATCCCTGTTGATGTACTTTCAGATATCATCGTTTCTAATATTCTGGAAGACAAACAGGATAAGGGTGAGCAATTCTTACGGCCCGTCCTTGATAAAGCGGTAACCCACAATCAATTCAGAAATACGGTGGCAAACATCCTGGGATTGCAACACACTAAACCCGAAATATTAAGAGAAGCCTGCTCCGGTAAACAGAGGTTCGATTTTATAATCCCTTCCAACTTTTATTCTTTACTCGAAAAAGTAAACGCATTGCCTGCCGTATTGCCAAAAAATTACAATAAACAAAACCTGCCTTCAACACCGATGGTATTCCTCAGTAACCTGAACAGGATATTATCGCAAACCGGAAACTTAAAACCAATTCAATCATAATTAAACTTAAAACTATAAGATCATGAAAAAGACAACTAAAAATTACCAACTACAAACAACAATTCCTGAGCACAAACCGGGAATTAAGACTTCAGATGATAAAAACCGACAAGTTACTGCAACCGGAACCTGTTTGGGTGACTGTGTAATATGTGGTGCGCCATGTTGCATGGATGCCGGACACCCCGGACCACATTTCTGCTACCTCTGTATGTAACCTGATTTCTAATTTAGAAACCAAACTGGCCCAAACTGGCACACAAATGCTTCGCGTGCCGTATAAAATTA
>Ga0164313_10000013_pt1 | contig 91077 bp, 87 predicted proteins | sample GuaBasSedimGuay4_FD_113735 | JGI IMG/M metagenome (GOLD analysis project Ga0164313, IMG submission 113735) | Subseafloor sediment microbial communities from Guaymas Basin, Gulf of California, Mexico - Guay4, Core 4569-4, 0-3 cm | ecosystem: Environmental > Aquatic > Marine > Hydrothermal vents...
AATCTGCTTGGAGCGAAAATTAAATCAAGCTTCTCTTGTTCGGGAGGGTGTGTTAGTGACGCGTATTCTCTGGAAACTGAAACCGGAAAGACATATTTTGTTAAATTAGGGGGGGGCGCTTCCCATATGTTTTTTCGCGAAGAGGAAGGCCTTAAAGAACTATCTAAAGCACAGGCCTTCAGAATTCCTAAAGTAATCCACGCTGAAAAAGATTTTATATTGATGGAATATATTACTCCCGGTCAACGAGGTGTTGAGACTCACAGGAATTTTGGACGTGCAATCGCTAAACTTCACAAATATCAAGGTGCAAAATTTGGTCTAAAATACGATAATTACATCGGAAGCACCCCACAAATTAATGCTCAGAGTGATAATTGGATAGAATTTTACCTTCAAAACAGATTTCTTTTTCAATTAAAACTTGCTGAAAAAAATAAACTTGGAGGTATTGAACTCACAAAAAGTTTTCTACTTTTAGAGAAAAATATTGCTAAAATTCTAGGCCCCATAGAAGAACCACCCTCTCTACTTCATGGAGATCTATGGAGTGGAAACTATTTAGTAGACGAGAATAAAAATGCCTGCTTAATCGATCCGGCCATTTACTATGGAAATCGGGAAGCAGAATTTGGCATGATCATGCTCTTTGGGGGATTCAATCAAGATTTCTTTGCGGGTTATCAAGAAGTTTATCCATTACAAGAGGATTGGCAGTATAGAAATAAGGTTTATCAACTCTATCATTTGATGAATCATTTAAATCTTTTTGGAAGTTCTTACATGCAGCAAGTTATGGATGCAGTGGGTTTTTATCTTTAATGTAGGTTGATTTGGTGTTCCATGGGCTCAATCTGTTGGTTAAAGCTGTTTTCAACTTTATCTTTGGCCAAAAGATCTTTTAATTCGATAGGGATTTCTAGTGCCTTGTATTTTTTTCCATTGGATAAACGGATCCAATAACCCTTAATAACATCTCCTTTAATTAAGATGTTGATGGGTTTTACACTAACAATATGATTGAGATTAAAAACAATAGGAATCGTATTCTCTTTAATAGGAGCATTCTCTTCAATGTTTAAAATTTTAAATTTTCTAAACTTCATAAAATGGAAATATCCTAAAATTAGACTATTGCCAAGTCAGTTCTGAAGAGATTTCATGATAATGCGACAGGCTAGGCGATCCTAGACAAAATAACCAAATTATAGTCAAATATCCGACTATTTTAATAACTTCCAGGAGAAGTCGCTATGAAGATAAAATTTTTGGCCCTAATTATAGGGATTTTTTCACTTATCTCACCCACCACTTTTGCATTTTTTGGAGGCAATTCAGCCGCCTTCACAGATGAGGCCTTATTTTTAGATATTAATAAAGATGGTTTTGAGGCCTTAGGAGACATAGCTCAAGATCAGCTTTTAGGTAATTTACAGGACCAAGCAATGGAGGATATAAATTTAGATATTCCCCTTATTGCCAAAATTAAAGTTAAAAATATTTCTTTTTCCGCTAAGTTTGAAAAGATTGAAATTATTCCAGAAAAAGATGGGCTCGATGTAAGATTGGCCATTAGAGATCTTTCTATCAAAATTGGAGAGGTCAGGGTTTCTAACTGGTTTTTACCGGGAATGGGAACAAGTTGTTTTAATACCAAGATAACCTTAGGGGATGGTAATTTAATACCTATTAGGGCCAGATTAGGACTTCGTCTTAAAAATGGTTCGGTTCAATTTCGAGATAGGGGGACTAAATTACATTTAAATTCTCGTCAATATGTAACATCTGGGCCAACGAGTTGTAAGGGCATGTTTGGGGTTACGGATGCGATAACAGAATTTGTAGTTAGAAATGTAATAGCAATGGCCAGGCCGGCAATTAATGCGGGAGTTAAACTTGGGGTCAATGTTTTATCCTCGAAAATAGGAGATCTTCTATTTACTCAACTTGATAAGGTCAGAATACCTCTCACAATTCCAAATATTTTAATTACTCCAGAAACTAAGATCCTTATGGGTATTAGAATAAATGATCTTAAAATTACCAAAGATAAAATGAGATTGATCCTTGGTGTGGCAGTTGAGAAAAACTATAATAAGGGAATGGTAGAGACTGAACTACCAGAGCTTCTTAGCTATGGAACTTTAGGACTAAATCCTGTTTTTATTAATAAGTTGATTGCAACAGTAATGCCTGAAGAGGGAACAAACCCAGTTGAAATCACTCCAGATTTTCATGAAATGTTAAAAGAAATGCTTCGTACGAGTGAGTTTGCTAACTTTATTCCTGATTTAGATGAGGTTGAAACTGATACTGATGAACTAAAAATGTTTTTAACTTTTTTAAAACCACCAAAGCTAGCTTTAAAAGATAACAGTTTAGATATGAGTCTAAAGGATGTGGAACTTAAATTAAAAATTAAAAAAGATGGAACATGGATAGATTATTTCTTTATTAATTTAGGTACTGACCTGAATGTAAAGGGCGAAATCTCTGATGGGAAGCTCAAGCTTTTTCCCGAGCTTTCATCTTTTGATGTTGATGGACAATTTGCCGATAATTATACACCGATAAATAATACCTTTTTGGCCGATGATCTTAAGGAAACTCTTGAAGTCATTTTAGAGATCTTTACTGAAGGTGAAGAAGGATTGGCCATCGATATACCACTTTTTACTCTTGGGACTAGGCAAATAGGATTTGATAAATTGGAAATAAAAGCACCTTATCTATTTCTTGATCTTGTCGGACGGAATTTGGCACAATAATTTAATAGAAAGGGAGGCCTATAATCCTCCCTTTCTTAATTTTTGATTTTCTGTCATAATATTCTTTAATGGCACATAAAATTCTCTCTACAAAAAATATAAAAATTGATCTTGAAGAGTTATTTTCAGGGAAAGATGTTGAAGTAATTTTTGAAAAAGATGGTCTAACTGCTTTTTCTCGACTGATAAAAGAGCGTTTTGATTTTGTCATTGTTTCCGAACATGATGAAGGGCTCGATGGATCCTCCTTAATTGCTGCTATGAGGGCGATAAATTCTCCTAATAAGGACTCAGCATTCATTTTCATTGGTGAAAGTGATGGGCCCGAAGATTGTTATACTTTTTTACCGAGTGAATTAGATGAGATAAAGGATTTATTTGAATTGCTTTTAAAAAGTAAGACAAAGGACAATATGACGACAGGCTTTTCGTTGTCTTCAAGAGGTAGACTTAGGAAAATTCTCTTTGTAGATGATGATAAGGAGATGCATCCACTTATTCAAAAAGGTCTTAAGTCTATTTACAATATTGAATCTTTAATTTGCTCCTCCGGACAAGAGGCCTTAGACAAGCTGCTTTTATTTGGGCCAGATTTAATAATCTTAGATGTTATGATGCCATATATCTCTGGAACTGAGCTTGTTAAAAAGCTTAAAGAAAAAGAAGAAACTAAGGATATTCCGGTTATATTTTTTACTGCTAAAGAAAAGATTAAAGAATTAGAAGAACTTTTAGAAATGGGGCCTATTGGTCTTATTTTAAAGCCAGTTAATCCAAAAACAATGTCTTATGAAATTCAAGAAATATGGAATGAGGCCTAATCCTCGTCGCAATTATCATTATCGCTAAAGTAGCAATCCCAATCAATGTTTTCGTCGTCGTCAGAAAAATCACTATAGGAATCAGTTCCATCATAGACCTCATCAAAAGGATCTGCTTCAATAGGTTCTGTTGGGGTCATTCCAGGAGCTAGCTCAGGTATAACTGTAATCCTGGTAATATCTTCGCCCTTACAGCCTTCACCGTTTTCTGGGCATACTTTTACAATTTCGCAATCATCTTCATCATGAGAATCAAAGTCTAATTCTCCTCTAACTAAAATACCTTCAACGATTCCAGTTTTTTTGTTAAAAACAGCGGAACCTGAATTGCCAAGGAATGAATCTAAATTGGTTTTAAAGAAAAAGGGGCTTTCATTTTTTAGAATATTTGCCTGGTAAGAAATTTTTGAACTAAGACCTAGAGGGTGTCCGATCATTACGAGCTCACTGTCATTTTCAATTTTCCCTTCTGTTCTAAATTTTAAAGGAAGTCTGTCAACGACAGGTCTATCAAGTCTTATTAAAGCAAAATCATTTTTAGATATAGTAGAATATTTTCTATTGATAATTTCACTACATCCGTAGACGTTATTACTACCCACATAAACAGAGTCTTCTTCGCCGGAGCTTAAAATAAGATCATTTCTATAATCAAAAATCCATTTATTGTACTTACAGCTTGATTCCCCAGTAATACAGTGTCCGGCGGTAACGAGCAGGTCAGGAGCTACTAAAAAACCAGAGCATTTTCCGGCAATAATATCTTGATAATATTTTTCTTCGGAACATAGATAGTAAGCAGGACCTAATTTTTCGGTATAAATTTTTGTTAAAACTCCATCGAAGGCAGATTCAATTTTATCTTCATGAATCATCATGGCAGTAGAAAGAGATAGAATTTTAAAGTTGGGAGCGGGAGAATCTTCAATATGGTGGCGGTTATCTGCGCCGTATAAAACCTCCAGTTGAACCTCTGAGAAGACCATTTGGGGTAAAAAGCTGAATAGACCTATGAGGACAAAAAGAAGTTTCACTTTAAATTCCTTTACTGTATAAACAGAAACGCTTGTTTTTTATAAATCAAACAGAGGGACGGCGCAACATAGTGTGAAAAAAATTACCTTAGTGTGACTGCCTAAGCACTTGAAATTACTTAGGTGAAGCAATAGATATCCATGGAATTTAAAAAAAACATTAGGGCCTTGAAAGGTCTAGGTGGGGCGCCTCTTAAGGGACTTACCCGAGGAATTGAAAGAGAAACTCTAAGGGCAGATCTTAAAGGGTATCTTTCTGCCAAGCAACACCAAAAAGGTCTAGGTTCGGCCCTTACTAATCCCTATATCACTACTGATTTTTCTGAATCCCAAATAGAATTTGTCACCCCAGCTTTTTCTAAATCAAACGAAGCATTGGATTTTTTGCGAGATTTGCACCAATTTAGTTATGATCAAATTACCGATGAGCTTTTGTGGCCATCAAGCATGCCTTGTTTGTTAGATGAAAAACAAGGTATTCCTGTTGCAAAATATGGGAGTTCAAACCTAGCGAAATTTAAGCATGTCTATCGATTAGGACTTAAGAATCGCTATGGTACTTATATGCAGGCCATTTCCGGGATCCATTATAATTTATCTTTTCCAAGTGAACTGTGGTCACTATTAAAAAAGCAGGAAGAGTATGAAGGCAGTGAAAAAGATTTTATCTCCCATGCCTATTTCTCTCTTATAAGAAACTTTCATCGCTATGGTTGGGTGCTGCTCTATTTTTTTGGCAGCTCTCCTGTTTTGGATAAGTCCTTTTTTACCTCTGGTGGCAAAGATCATAACTTAGATAAATTTGATGATAAGGGAACACTTTTTCTTCCTCATGCTACTTCTCTTCGTATGAGTGATCTTGGTTATCATAACAAAAAGCAAAAAAATTTAGAGTTTTGTTTTAACTCCATGGAAAGTTATTTAATGGGGCTTGAAAGAGCAATACGTACTGAAGATGTTGATTATAAAAAAATTGGAATTAAAAAAGATGGTGAGTATAAACAACTCAACACCAATGTCTTACAAATTGAAAACGAGTATTATGGCCAAATTAGGCCAAAGCGATCGCCATCAGGAGATACAAAAAGAGCAAACCATCTTCTTCGTGATGAAGGAGTGGAATACGTTGAACTTCGTATAATGGATTCAAATCCTTTTTCCCCCATTGGACTTAATTTAGATCAAATGAGGTTCATTGATGCTTTTTTAACCTATTGTCTTTTAAAAGAAAGTCCCCCTTGCTCATTTAAAACCACCCAGGCCTACAAAGGAAACTGGCAGAAGGTGGCCACTGAAGGTCGAAAGGATAATCTAAGACTTAAAAATGGTGAAAAAGATATAGGCCTAAAACTTTGGGGACTTTCCATCTACGAAGAGCTTAAAGAAGTTGCTGAATTGCTCGATCTTGCAGAAGGTATTACCGAATACACTGATGTAGTAGAGAAATTTAGAAGCTCTCTTATAGATTCTAATTATACTATCTCAGGATATCTCTTAAATGAGCTAAAGCTTAACGATCAATCCTTTTTTGAATTCTCTATGGCAAAGGCGCAAGAATTTAAAAATGAAATTACAAAAGTCCCTATGAGTGATCTCAAACTTTCTAAGTTAAAAGAAGATGCCAAAAATTCTCTCATTTCTCAAAAGGAAATAGAGCAGTCAGATAAAACTACCTTTAATGAATATTTAGAAAACTATATTAAGACTTAATTCAATTCTTGAATATTTATACCTTTTAAAGTTTTAGAATTTAGGTACTTTGAAAAATATTCTTTGAAAGGAGTATCCTTGACGGTTTTATCCGGGAAGGATGAGGCGTGACGGTAGAAAAGTTTTCCTTTTTTCCAGATTGCGATCCCTTGGTGGGAGACATTTAAAAAGGTTCCAATGGAGTCTCTTAGATCCCAGTTAGGTCTAACTACATTGATGATAGATCCATGAGGAATTGATTTTAAAATGGTAGGGCCTTTTAAAAGAGCTTTCAGACTTAAATAGGGAATTTCTGCTAATTGGGGGGAGGAACTTTGACTTTTAAACATCTGTTCTATTATCTTTGAAGCGAATTTTTTCTTGTACCAATTTTTTTTGTCTATTATCGCCTTGGCAAAGATTACATCTCCAATAGAGGAAGTAATATCGCTTAAAACAGAGGCGTTATTTGGGATCCAGTCTAGAGAGATGAAGTGATTTCTCCTTTGATAAGAAATAATGCCGTCGAGGTATCTAATATCAACAATTTTTCTTTTAAAGTGCTTTAGATCTTGAGCTAGAGAAAGTGCCATTACTGTTTCAACGTAGGTGGTACAGTCAAAAACTTCAAAACTATAAAGTGGGTCTTGATCAAATCTTCCTTTTGTTCCTTCGCCTAAAGGCCCTATTTTGGTCTTACTTCCAAGAAAAGAGGCACTGCTTTTTTCAATTTTTAAAGATGTCGGTAAGTTTTTAATATTTTTGATAAGTTCTTCTACTTGGGAGTGTGAGCGAGCATGAACTTGTCCTAAAGAAGTGAGGATTAAGATATTTAGCAAAGAATTTTTAAAGATATTTATCATGTGATGCTCGCCGCACAATATACGTCAATGGGGAGACCTGATCAATAAAGAAATAATTACACCTGAAGACTTTTCAGTGGTGACATTTTGGCCCCTTAACTCGTTGATTTGTCTAGATAATATCTGGATGGTAATAAGGACTTATGAAATTTATTCACTACTTAATGATCACGGTTCTTTTGTTTTCTTGTACGGGCAAAAAAGAGGATGGTGTTCTCACTTTAGGAATTATTAAAGGAGTCTCTTCTCTGGATCCGGCCAAAGCATTTGATGGAAAATCATTAAAGCTTATAGGACAGAGTTATGAGCCTTTATATCAATACCATTATCAAATTAGACCATTTAAAATAATTCCTCTCTTGGCAGATGGAATGCCTGAATGGAATGGAGATGGTACCGTCCTTACTATTAAAATAAAAAAAGGGGTTAGGTATCATGATCATCCGGTTTTTAAAGGAAAACCTCGCTACGTCAAGGCCTTGGATTTTATTAATCAGCTAGAGCGAATAAAATTGGGGCCTGGTAAAAGTTATTTCAATGTCATTAAAAAGGTTAAAATACTAGATGATCATACCTTGAGATTTGATCTTAAAAAGAAAATGCCTAATTTTTCTTATTACTTGACCATGAATTTCCTCGTTCCTCTCCCCTTAGAAGTTATAGAAAATGTCGATTTAGAAAAAGAAGTAGTAGGGACAGGGCCTTTTTATTTCAGTGAAATAAATAAGGGCGTTAGGTTTGTTCTTAAAAAGTTTAAATATTTCAGGAAAGAACTTTATCCTGAGAGGGGTGATCGCTTCGCCAATATGAATAAGCTTTTAACATCTGCAAATAAACCTCTGCCATTTTTAAATAAAATAGTTTTTTTAGGCTTTGATAATGGTGATCAGATTTGGAAAAAATTTATTGCTGGGGAATTAGATGTTGTAGAGGACATACCTTTTGATCGGATTGATTCAATTTTGAAAAAAGATGGAAGCTTAGTTGATGAATTAGAACAAAAGGGTCTGAGGTTAAAACGCTATTCTGTGCTCATTAATCGTTGGCTTGGAATGAATATGAGAGACCCACTTCTTGGAAAAAATAAAAATCTTAGAATGGCCATTGCTCACGCTATTGATATTACAGCTTATAATAAGTTGGTACGAAGAAACTCTTCTCTTCAGGCGAACTCTATCTTAACTCCAGGGATTGGCGGTTATAATCCCAGTCATCAATTACCTTATGAATACAATATAAAAAAGGCCAAAGAATTTTTAGCAAAGGCCGGTTATCCAGAAGGTAGAGGTCTTCCCCGTTTTACTTATTACACCCGCAATAAAATTAAAACTGGTTTGATGGAAGGAAAGTTTTTTAAAGAGCAACTTGCAAGCATAGGCATCAAATTAAGTATATACCCTTTAGATTTTTCTGAATTCTTACAAAAGGGGAGGAATGGTGAATTGCAACTATGGACAGATAATTGGATCTATGATTTTCCCGAGGCCTCAAACATTTTTCAATTGCTTAGTTCTAAAAATACTCCTGGCATCAATAAATCTGGGATGAAAAATAGGGAATATGACCAAAAATTTAGCGAATTAGAAGGCATGCAGGATGGAAGAGAGAAAAATAAAAAAATTAGAGAACTTGAACTAATATTTGACCACGAAGTCCCCTGGATCATGCTTTCCTACGAAAGATCATTAGTTTTACTTACTAAAGATATAAAGAATTATCGTAAATCAGGTGTTATAAGGAATTACTTCAAATATCTAACAAAGGAAAAGTAATGAGTGGAACCTTAAAGAAAGTGGCCATCATTGGAGGGACGAGAATTCCCTTTTGTCGTTCTATGACAAGATATTCAAATTTAGGAAATCGTGAAATGATGACGGGTGTTTTAAAAGAACTGGTCATTAAATATAACTTGAATGGAAAAACTTTAGGTGGAGTGGCGGTTGGAGCAGTAGTTAAAAGCTCACGAGATTTTTCATTGGCCAGAGAGTGCGCCATTGATGCTGGAATCAGCTATGAAACTCCGGCCTTTGATATTCAGATGGCCTGCGGAACCTCTCTTGAGGCGGCAATTATTTTAGGCCATAAAATTGCCGTAGGAGAAATTGATTCAGGCATTGCCGGCGGAGTGGATTCTACAAGTGTTGTTCCCATAGAGATGGGCACAAAGCTTTCTGCTAAACTTCAATCATTGGCCAAAGCAAAAACTATTGGAAAAAAATTAAAAGCTCTTACTAATTTAAAAATTAAAGATGTGACACCAAAACTACCGGCCCTAAAAGAGCCAAGAACGGGTCTTTCCATGGGAGACCACTGTGAATTAATGGCCAAAGAATGGGGTATTACAAGAGCAGATCAAGATAAATTGGCCTTTAAAAGTCACCAAAACACCGCTAAAGCATATGAGAGTGGATTTTTAGATGATTTAGTTTTTCCTTTTCACGGTGTGGGGAAAGATAACAATGTTCGACCCGGAACTTCGTTGGAAAAAATGGGCAAGTTAAAACCAGTCTTTGATAGAGAAAAGGGAACCTTAACTGCTGCCAATAGCTCTCCGACAACCGATGGTGCTTCGGCCTGTTTTTTATGTACGGAAGAGTATGCATTAAAGCATGGACTTGAAATTCAAAGCTATTTAACTTTTTCTCAAGAAGCGGCGGTCGATTACAAAAATAAAGAAGGTCTTTTGATGGCCCCGGCCTACGCAGTTTCGAGAATGCTGGATCGTGCTAACTTGAAATTACAAGACTTTGACTTTTATGAAATACATGAGGCCTTTTCGGCCCAAGTTCTTTGTACTCTAGCGGCCTGGAATGATGCTAAGTTCTGTGAAGAAAGACTTGGTAGAAATGAAGTTCTAGGCACCATCGATCCTTCAAAATTAAATGTTATGGGAGGCTCTGTTGCTATTGGACATCCTTTTGCTGCAACGGGAACAAGAATTCTTGCAGGTCTTTCAAAGCTTCTATATCAAAAAGGCTCAGGTAGAGGATTGATATCTATTTGTACTGCAGGTGGCATGGGAGTAACTGCTATATTAGAGAGGAATTGAGAAAAATAAACACCTTGACAGTAATTTCTTAAAATGAAAGCCTAGAACGACTGTCTTTTTAAATTAAGCAGTTAACTAACGGAGAGGCCATGGATGATCTTAAGATTAATGATATAGTTTTTTCTCCTAATTTTGGTATTGGGAAAGTTCTCGGTTTTGAGGAGATTGATGGTTCTAAGGATACTTTTGTTGTCATTGAATCAAGAGAAAAAAATTTTAGATCTCTTATTCCTATAAAAGAGGTAAATAATTTTCGAAAACAATCTTCACTCGAAATGATAAAAAATCTTTTAGAGAAACTAGGTTCTTCTATAAAAATTGAAGAGTTTGAATCTAAAAAACATAGGATTCTTTACTTTAAAGAAAAGGCCTTAAATCAAAACCTAGAAAATGTTAGTGATACAATTTTAGAACTTAGAGCTATCCAAGATAGAGGGAAGATTGAAAATCAGATCCTTGAATCTTTGATTACCTCTCTTTCTATTGAAATTGGAGTCGTTTTAGACGTGGATAGAAAAAAGGCCGGCGAAATTTTAAATGATTCGTTTAAAGCTTAAAAGGAATGAAATATGTCTATTAAGAGTGGAGATAAAATTTCTATTAATTTCGTGGCCAAGCTTGAAGATGGACAGGTCTTTTCCGATTCTAAAAACGATGGGCCTTTAGACTTTACTGTAGGTGAATTTGATCTCATCAGTGGCCTAAATCAAGCAGTGATAGGCCTAGATGAAGGTGAAAAGAAAGAAGTGACCTTAAAACCAGAAGAGGCCTTTGGTAAGTATGATGAAGAGCTTCTAATGTCCTATGCGATAGACCAACTGCCACCAGAAACAATTGTAGGTGTTCAGTTTAAAGACGATCAAACAGAAAAAATCTGGACTGTTAAAAATATTGATGAAGAGAAAGGTGAGGCCATCTTAGACGGGAATCATATTCTCGCCGGACAGCCTATCATTTTTTCAATTGAAGTAATTAAGGTTGAGTCCTAGGTTTTCTATTCTCACTTCTTTTAGGAATAATTTTTATCTTTTTTAGATTACCATCGCCAATTGACTGAGTCTTAAACTTTGGATCCTTACTGAAAAATTGATGGATAATAAAACGGTCTTTAGCTGCCATAGGATTTAAAATCACAGGTGATTTCGTTTTTATGGCCTTATCTCGCATCTTTCTGGCGAGATTTTCCAGACGTTTATCACTTGATCTCCGCATATTTTTAGTTGAGAAATCAATTCTTAATTTGGCATCAATATTTACATATTTGCTGAGAATTCTTTTAGATAAAAAAGAGATATCATGCAGAAGTTCAGCGTTGTTTTCAAGGAGAACCTTTTCATCTTTTCCAGCAAAAGAAATTCTTAAATAGTTTGGCTTAACTTTAGTTATAAAAGAAACTTCAAGTAAGGATTTTTTAATAAAAGTTTCAACTAGATTTTCTAAGATTTCTTTATAATTGGCCTTAAGGTTAAATTCAAAGGTTTTTGTTTTAGGGCCAAGTCCAAAAAAGGTTCTTTTACCTGTACTGATAACTTTATAATCTAGAGTTTCAATATTGGTAATAGGAAATAAATTAGATGCTAGTTTTTTTGCTTTAGAAAGACTCCAAGAAGTAACAAGTTCTGTTCTAATTTTAAAAGGAGTAAGGACTTTTGGTTTTACTTCTCTTGGCCTTCTCGGTTTCTCTTCTCTAGGACGTTGTTTTGGCCTTTCTTCTCGTCTTTTTTCTTTTGCAGCAGGGCGAGGTCTAGGTCCTACTTTAATCTCAAGCATTTCATCAGTTACTTCTTCCCTTGGAATTTTCATCTCAAGGAAACTTTCAATGGCATCTAGAAAATCACAATCTTTAAAACCACAAAAACTTATGGCGCGGCCCTCTTTTCCAGCTCTACCAGTTCTTCCAATTCGGTGAACATAATTTGAGGGGTCTTGAGGAAGGTCGTAGTTAACGACTAGCTTAATATCTTTTATATCTAGGCCTCTAGCTGCAACATCAGTACAAACCAAAATTTGCGTCTTTTTGGATTTAAAATCTTCTAAAAGTTTAGATCTTTTATTTTGTGGAAGATCTCCGGTAATTCCTTGGGCCTTGAAGTCAAGATTTTGCAGCCACTGGGACACAATCATCGTTTCAGATTTAGTATTACAAAAAATCATGGCGTAAGTTTCAGGGTTACTCTTTAAAATACCAACTAGCATTGACATTTTTTCGTCATCACCTAGGTGGGCCATGGTGTGGTTTATTTTTTCCACAATCATTTTTTCAGTATTTAGTTTGATTTCCACAGGAACACTGTGAAATCGATAAGCAATGTTTAATACATCTAAGTGAACGGTGGCAGAAAACATTAGAAATTGTCTGGTTTTTGGAACAGCTCTTAGGATAAAATTGATCTCTTCCTTAAAGCCCATATCTAAAAGCCTGTCGGCCTCATCAAGGACAATACCTTCTGTTTTAGCAAAGGTTACTACCCCTTGCTTATATAAATCTTTAAGTCTACCAGGAGTAGCAATAAGGATATGAATACCCTTTTTAAGAATTTCTTTTTGCTTGTCTGCAGATTCACCACCAATAATTAGGGCGGAGTTGATACCAAGGGCCTCTCCAAAATTTTTGCATACTTCAAAAGTTTGTTGGGCCAGCTCCCGGGTAGGGCTCATAACTACAAAATAAGGAGCAGCAAGATTTTTACCCTCAGTTTTATGAGGAGATTTTCCTGTTAATTTTTGAAGCATTGGAATGACAAATGCCCCAGTTTTTCCACTTCCAGTTTCTGCTTGGGCCAAAATATCTTTTCCCTCTAAAATAAGGGGGATGGAGTTTACCTGCACTGGGGTAGGAGTTAAGAAATTATGTTTTTTTAGATTTTCAACAAGATCGGGATCGAGGGAAAACTGTTCAAATGTAGGTTCTGTCATAGTAAATGTTTGTAGAATGATTCTAGCATGGAGTCAATGGAATACCCCTAAGAGAGAAATATCTTTACACTACAACGCGGAGTGAAAGAGAGTGATTACAGTGACTTAAATCCTCGTCTCAATATAATCGATAATAAACTTCCTTAGAGAGAGAATATTTTCATGAGTTAAAAAAGGAGAGAGCTCAGGCCTTCGGGGCATTTCTTTTAAGAGGAGATCATTTAAGGCATAATTTATAGTTTGCATTCCAACGTATAGATTTAAAAAGAAATCGATATTTCCGGCCCCCCAGGGCCCTATAAGTTCTGCTACATCAGGATGGAACTTACAAGTATCGCATCCCTGGCAAAATCCTTCATTTAAAATATAGTTGATGTGATTTAGCGCCTGGATACTGACTTCTTTTTCCCTGATTCTTTCATTCTTTTTAAAATCAGTGATCAATTCATCAAGTGTTTCTGGAGTATCATGGGTGGCGGACATTACCTGTTCATAAAAAGTGGCATTTAAAGAGAAGATTATTATATCCTCTAGTAAAAAATTGGCCAACTCTTCTTCATTTTTTACTGAATCCTCAAGTCTTGTCAGGGAGTTCACGGCCATCTTAAAAGGGAAGTCATCTTGGCCCTCATTGGCCACAAACCAAGTAATTAAAGGGTTTTTGTGAAACTCTTTTTCCTTTTTTGAAATATCTTTTATTAGTGCCATAATAAGATCTCCTATCTAATTATAATCCGATTCTTTATTAAGTTATTCATTGTTGCTTCATTATTTTCCAAAATATCTAAGGTGATATCTATTGGGTTCTTGTTGGACTTAGAAGAGGCCATTTTATAATTTTCGTTTAAGATTTCTTGAATTTTAATTTCTGTTTGATCTTTAAAGTGAACTAAGTAACCTATGAAATCCCTAGGGTAGAAGATTTTTTCGGTATAAAGATCTCCTGTATCAGTTGGGATAATCCTTTGGACGATGGTATTTTTTCCTTTTAAGGTTATTTTGTTAACACCTAAACTTTGACCACCTTTTCGTGGCCGATATCTCTGCATTTTTTTATTAATAAATTTTTTAAGCTCAGTTACCGGATGTGACCAGTTAGAGGAACAGTTATCCTCAGTTAATAGATGAGGAGGATATTTTCCTTGAATGATCTTTTTTATTATGTTGTCTTCTTTTATACTGCATTCATATTTTGTTTTAGGTGCTGTTTCAAAGATAATAGTTTTAGGGCCATTTTCTTCATTAACTAGATAAAAATATGCTCTTTGTTTTTTTAAAAAAAGATCTCGAGTGTCAAAAAAGTAATAATTTTGAAATTTTATTTTTCCTGGAACTTCTTTTCTAAAACGGAAAAGATCATCTTTATTTTTATATTTTTTTAAAATGGTGTGTTTATCTAAAACAGTTTGGAATTGTGCTTTGGAGAGGTAATTCTGACCTGCAAAAACGACTGGTGAGAATATGAACAATAGTATGAATCCTTTCATATATATATTGTAGCTCTTTCTTTAGGAGAATAAAAATATCTGACGAAACTACCATAGTTTTTTTTGCATTCATAAGTTGATTTTTGTCCAAGCACCTTTTTTCCACATCCCCATAAAAATAAAACTTTGTACTCCCCTATAACTGACAAAGATAAGCCAGATGACCAAAAGGCCGTGACCTAAGAGAGGGCCCAAAAGATAGGCCAGGGGTAAAAAAATCATCCATTGCAAAACAATAGTTACCACCATGACTTTTTTAGAATCACCGGCCCCTAAAAGAGAATTCATAAAAATCAAACCCACAGCTTCTATCGACATAGATATTCCCGATAAGCGCATAGGCCAGGAAGCAATTTCAATAGTTAGAGGATCTTGTATGAAAATAGAAATTAAAATTTCTGGAATAAAAATTAAGGGAAGCCCTAAAATACCTAAAAGTATCATACCTATCTTGACTACATCCAATCCCCATTTTTTTGCGTCCTCAATATCTTCTTTTCCTAGGGCCTGTCCTATAAGACTTGCAGCAGCTATACCAAGTCCCATCCCCGGAAGAATACAAACTAATAAAACAGTGATCAATATATGGGCGGCCGCTAATTCGACAGTTCCAATTTTTCCAATAATTAAAAAAAGTACTGTAAAGCCTGTTGCGAAAAAGAGTTGTTGTATTCCGTTTGGAAGAGAAATCTTTATTAAATCTCTAAAACCATTTTTTGAAGGGAGAGCTTTTAAAAATCCATGGTCACGGGCCTTCAAAATACCCAGGAAAAAATAAGTTAAGGTGCCAATGCCCATTGATATGGCCGAGCCTATTGCCGCTCCGTCTACTCCAAGGGCCGGAAAACCAAACTTTCCAAAAATAAGACAATAATTTAACAAAATATTAGAAACGTGCATGACCACTAAAGTGGTCATATACATTCCGGGTTTGTTGACGGCGTTCCAAAAACCTCTGAAGGAAAAGTTTATACCTACAAAGATAATGGCGAGAACTCTAATTTGCAGATAACTGGAGCCAAGCTTAATAACTTCTGGATCTTGATTTAAAAAAGGATAAATGGAAGGCGTAAGAGAATAAAAAAGAAGAGATAAGAGACTACCAACAATAATGGAGAGAAAGATTCCACCATTTAAAGGGATTGCCGTTTCTGCTTGCTTTCCTTCACCTAGTCTTCTAGCGGAGGTGGCAAGAACACCTGTGGAAATCCCCAGAATAATTGATTGGGACATAAATAGGGCAAAACCACCGAGTCCTACGGCCGCTAGCGCAGCGTTTCCCAAAGTTCCCACCATGGCGGTATCCACGAGATTAAAAATATTTTGGGAGACCATCCCTCCAATAATGGGGAGAGATAGTTTTAAGATTCTTTTTAAGCGATCTTTTTCTATCAACTTAAGTATCCCTGGATTAAAATTAGAAGGTCATGAAAAAAATACTTGTAGCGACTTTTATCGGATTTTTAATTTATACCTTTTATTTCTTTTATAGGGAAGATATCCGATCTGAAAAGAAAATAGTCATTTTTAAACAAAATCCTATTACCATGACAGAGAAAGTGACAATTCCTAGAGTTAAAGTCAGGAAAAAAGTATCTAAAATAAAAGCAAAAAAAGTTAAAGAAGAAAAAAGAGGAATCTTAAAAAATTTAGAAAAAGATGAAACTTATGTAGAGCTGGATAACAAAGGAAATATGCTCGTCACCTCAGTTTTTATTAATGGGAAATATGTAATTTATCAAGGCGATATTTTAATATCTGATAAAGAGACTTTTTATAAGGAGGGGAGGGATAAAAAACCCCTTACGGTGGGGAGACCTAAACTTTGGCCTGGCGGTGAGGTTCCCTACGTAGTTGAAGATGGGCTTCATAATCAAAAAGAAGTAGCTGAGGCCATAGACTATTTAAATCGAAATACTGATATAAAATTTATGCCAAGAAAAGATGAAAAAGGGTATGTCGAGTTTAAGCAAGGAGAAAGCAATTGCTATGCTAGTTTAGGGTATAAAGAACAAAAACGGCAGGTGGTTTTAGAGAAGGGATGTGGAAAAAAAGAAATTCTACATGAATTGATGCATATTCTGGGATTTTTTCATGAACAATGCCGGGAAGACAGGGATAACTACCTCATTGTTATCTGGGATAATATCGATGAAAAATTTCACCCTCAATTTAAAAAGATACCCATGTCCCTGATGCATATCAAAGGCTCCACATTTGATTTCAATTCCATCATGCTCTACGGCCCCAACTTTTTCGCTATCTATCCAGGAGAGTATACTATGACCACTACAAGTGGCGATATTTACAAAGGAAATACCAAAGGGGAATTAAGTAGGGATGATATTACTCGAATTAATTCAGTTTATTAGACAAATAAAAAACACTTTGACGATTAACGCATATAGACAAGGACAAGGAACATTATGATTGAGCAAAACATTCATTATTGGCTAATGATATTTATTTTTACCTGGGCCTGCTTCACTTTTATCTCTTTATTCATAACCACGGCACCGTATGGGAAATTCTCTCGCAAAGGTTGGGGATTTTCACTACCGAGTAAATGGGGGTGGATAATCTATGAGACCCCTTCAGTGGTTCTTTTTGGCTGGGTTTTCTTTATGGGTAGAAGCTGGATGAATCCAGTTCCCTTGATTTTCTTTTTTATGTGGCAGCTACATTATTTTAATAGAACTTATATCTATCCTTTTAGATTAAATGCCTCGAGCAAAAAAACTCCGTTTACTATTGTGTTGCTGGCCTTTATTTTTACCGCTATCAATTCTTATATCAATGCAAGATGGATATCGGAATATGGCAACTATCCTACAAGCTGGCTTAGTGATCCCCGGTTCTTGATAGGCCTTACGATATTTTTCATTGGTTGGGTGATTAATATTAAATCAGACAATATCCTTTTAAATTTAAGAGGGCCTGGAGAAACAGGATATAAAATACCTTATGGAGGAATGTTTAAATATGTTTCCTCTCCAAATTATCTAGGGGAAATTCTAGTATGGACTGGTTGGGCGATTGCCACCTGGTCTATGGCAGGAGCTTCTTTTTTGGTATTTACCTTCTGTAATCTTGTCCCTAGGGCCATTTCAGGACATAAGTGGTACCGTACAAAGTTTGACAATTATCCACCTGAAAGAAAGGCCATTTTTCCTGGCCTGATTTAATCAACAATCTCCCTTTTTGACACAAGTTTTAAATGTTTCTAAACTTAGTGTTAAAGGGAGATTCTGTGAAACAAAACTTTTTTCCAACAAGAAAGATTGCGGAAATGTTTGGTGGTCTTGAATTAATCGATGAGATTAAAAAATTGGAAGAGTCTGGGGCCATTCCCCCTTCCCATAGATTTCGATATGGTGCCCTATTTAAGAAGGGATGGCCTGCTGATGAGCTACCTTTAATAGGGGAAAAACTAGGCTTTTTTAAATCTTTTGATAAACCTATTTCTCTGGCGGTGTTCACTACTAAAGGTGGAGTTTTAAAAAGTACCCTGGCATTAAATATTGCGAGAACTGCGGCCTTACACAATATAAATACTTGTGTAGTCGGGTTGGATATACAGGGAGATATAACTACAACTTTAGGCTTTGAGAGTGGAGTTGAAGAGGATGAAGATCTTAGTAAACTTTTAGACAAGCTAAACAGTACCAAAGGGCTATCAGACCTATTTAATGGCCAGGCACGGCTTGAAGAGGTCATCGTAGGAACTGATCTTCCTAGTTTATATTTAATTCCCGAGACTCCAGAGCTGGTGGCCATGAATGACTCTCTTTCCACCATCAATAGAAGAGAATTTTGGATTAAAGAAAAAGTTATCGATAAACTTAAAAAGAATTTCGATCTAATTATCATGGACTGCTCGCCGAACTGGAATAAATTGACTACTAACGCGCTCGTTGCTTGCGATGTTTTGGTTTCTCCTCTTGAATGCAAGATAAATAACTTTAGAAATTTTAAGGTTTTCCGTCACTTCTTGTCCGAGTTTAAAAATGATATGCGGATGAACTTTGAAACCATTTTTATTCCTACGAGATATAGCGCTAATCGAAAGCTTAGCTTGGAGATAAAAAATTGGTATGAAGAGCATGTAACAGGTTGTACTTCCCTGGGATTAAGAGAGAGTGTTTCCGGAGAGGAAGCGACGGCCTTATATAAATCAGTTATTGAGCACGTTCCCACTAAATCAAATGCTAAGGAAATGCAGCGTCTATTACGAGAGGTTAATCAAAGAATAAGGCATGCTATTAGTTCCAATAAAACTGATTGGAACGAAGCATATGAAAATCAAAATGCAACTTATTAAAGGTGACCCTTTGTGGCCATAAGCTTAAAAGATGTAAAAAGATCTAAGAAAGGAAAAAAAGAGGACATTAGTACGCTTAAAGAGAAGGTTCTCAGACCTTGGCAGGGTTATGAGGACCTTGGCAGTCAAACTCGAACACTTATGGCCAGAGAGGCCGTTAAAAGCGCTAAACTCACAGTGCAAAAAAATAATGTTTGGGTAGAAAATCTAAAGAAAAGAAGTTATAAATCTCTTGATGGAAAAGTTCCGGAGCTTCAAGAATTTGAAATGAGCTTGAAAGTTTATAAGGTTTATAAATTTAAAAAACTTACGGGACTTTTTTGGTATATCAGACATATCATTGGACGTCTTTAAGTGAGGGATTATGAAAAAAGATCAGGCAAGAAAACTTAAAAAAGAGAAAAAGAGAAAAGAGCATATTCAAAAAAACAAAATCCTTAGAGTCGCTCAAAAAAAAGTCACTACTCTAGAGAAAATCGCTGGTAAAAAACATCTTTATATCATTTTATCGATGGCACTCATTACATCAGTCTTTATTTTCTATACACTTAGAAACTAAACTAAAATTATTTTATTAAGAGAACAAATCTACTTACCGAAAATATAAGTGTGTATCAGAAGATAATTACCATTTTTTTTATGCTCTATTCGGCAGTCCTGTTTTCTACGGATTTTCCTCAGAATCATTTAGGGGAGAGAGAGAGAGAAGAAAAACAAGTCTTTTTAGGTGATCCCGTACTGCTCATGTTGGCAAAAGATTTAGGAAATGTTCAAGATATTCTAGCTGATTTTTTAAAAGAAGATGAGCATTTTAAAATTCCTTTTGAATCTCCAATTAAATATCCTAGATGGCAATATGTTTTAGGGCCTATGTCACAGATAGATGGGGGAGCTGATGGAACCTTGTTTGGCGTTAATGCCAAACATAAAGTCTTTAAATACGTGGATAATAAATTTGCAGGCCTTTTGGGACAAGTCTCCCAGATTTCTGTTGGTGATAAAAATAATGTCTGTGCCTTGGGCCCAGGTAATCATATTTACAAATTAGGTAAATTTAAAAAGTGGCGGGCGTTAAAAGGGCGGGCCAAACATATTTCTTGCGGATCTGACGGAACCATTGTGGGAATTTATACTGATGAAGATGCTAAAAAATACAAGCTTAAGGTTGGTTCCTTAGTGATGAGAAAAAAAGGAAAATGGATAAATCTTTCAGGGCAATTAAATGTAGTTAGTGTGGGTTCAAAAAATAACATTTGGGGTTTGAAATCTTCAGGAAGTGTTTGGTTTTTTAATGGCAAAAAGTGGGAGAGAAAACCAGGTGTTATGGAATATATCTCTGCCGCTAGCGATGGAACTGTGGCGGCAGTAGGTAAAAATGGTGGTGCCTATCTTTGGGATGGAGTGGATTGGGTTAATGTTTCTGGAGTTAATTTGGTCTTAATATCTGCTCAAGCGAATGGTAAATATTGGGCGATAACCGCTGATGGTTCTGTATGGAAAAGTATCAAAGAGTAAAAAATGCTTAGAAAGGCACTTATTGCATCGTGTTTAATCGCGATTTTTTCAGGATCCTGGTTTTTTTACAAATATCAGGAATTAAAGAGAAAACCTGCTGCTAGGACGAGAGACGCAGCGCGCTAACCCAGCGCAAAGAAAAGCTTTTATTCCCTTCTAGTTGACTTTTATACCACTTTAAAAATAAAATTTTCTCAAATTGGAGGAAATTATGGAAAACACAAGCACCAACAAAGACATGCTTTTAGTAGCATCAAAAACCAAAGAAGCGTTAAAAGGTTCAGATTACAATGTATCTGCAGAGGCCCTAGACGCCCTTAACAATTACGTTTACTGGCTTGTAGAGCAAGCTCAAAGAAAATGTTCGGCCAATGGAAGAAAAACCATTAAGGCCTATGACATTTTAGCAAATTAATTAAAGAGGGCCTAAGGGTTTCCTTTAGGCCTTTTTTTCCAGTCTAAAAAATTAGTTATATAACTACCTATAAGACACCAGATTAATCCTAAAAAAGTTGCCGTATTTATCATATCAACATTCCCGCTAAGGCCCGTCAGAGTGTCAAAGAGATATTTGATATAAGAGCTAGGTAAGTCGCTTGCTCCTAAGCTGTGTTTCACTAAATAGTGCCAATCGGTTAAAGGGCAGTATCCAAGTCCATACCAGATGCCTAGAACGAACCAGGAGAAGACGGTAAGGTTTACAGTGATGAAATTTATTTTTCTGGTTTTTTTAAAGCACCAACCAAAGAGATTAAAAAAAATCAAGAAGGTGTGAAAAACGGTAAAAAAGATATCTAAAAATTTAAGCATCACTTTTTTATAAAGGTTAATTTAGTATTTAGTAAAGGTGTGAAACTAGGGAAATTTGGCAAAATACTGCCTCATGAGGTTTTTTGGGCCTATTTTCGTTGTCATCCCCTCTTTCTCATAATAACTAAACCTAGTTATTAGTTATATTTAAGGCAACGCATCATGAAGGACATAGAATTTTATTTTGATTTCCTATCCCCATATTCCTATCTGGCCTGGAATTGGGTGAAGCAAAATATCGACAAGTATAACTTTTCCTTTTACCCAGTTCCTTTGGCAGGACTTATTAGAAGTTATGAAACCAAAGGGCCTGCTGAGATTGTGCCAAAAAGAAATTATCTCTTTAAACACTGCTTAAGGTATGCAGAGTTAAATAAAATTTCCTTCCATCCACCTGAGAAGCTTCCCTTTAACCCTCTATATGCTTTAAGAATGGCGCTTGAGGAAAATGCCGGATCAGACCAGTTTCAAGTTATTGACACCATATTTATGAATGGTTGGGCCAAAGGGCATGATATTGGAGATGAAAATTTTTTAGTCAAAATTCTTTTACAAGAGGGAATTGATGGGAATAGACTTTTAGACAACGTAGGAACTAAAGAGATTAGAAATGCCCTTAAGCTTAATTTAAAAAGGGCGCTTGATAAAAATATCTTTGGGGTACCTACTTTTATAATTGATAACGAACTTTTCTGGGGGAATGATTCCATCGAACATCTAAAGCTCTATTTAGATGAAATGGATCCTTTGGATAAAGATAAGTATAAGATATTCTTAGAAAAGGAATTTACAATATTTTAATCTGGAGGAAAAACATGGCCAATTTAATGAAAACTATTCTATTAATCCCCTTTTTAATGATTAATTTAAGTTTTGCGGGGAAGACTAAGATGGATAAAATTAAAGTTGAATTAGATACCAACTACGGAAAAATTGTTTTAGAGCTTGATCAGGAAAAAGCACCAATCACAGTTAAGAACTTTTTAAGTTATGTGGATTCAGGTCATTATAATGGAACTATCTTTCATCGGGTTATTTCAAATTTCATGATCCAAGGTGGAGGTTTCAAAAAAGACATGTCTCAAAAACAGACTATGGCGCCAATTAAAAATGAGGCCAATAATGGACTGACTAACGAAGTTGGAACCGTTGCCATGGCCAGAACTAATGTAGTGGATAGTGCCACCTCTCAGTTTTTTATTAACGTAAAAGAGAATTCTTTCTTAAATCATAAGAATGAATCTCCTGCAGGTTATGGATATGCTGTTTTTGGTAAAGTTGTAGAAGGAATGCCAATCGTGAATAAAATCAAAGGCGTTCGTACTACAAATATGGGCGGAATGGGAGATGTTCCGGAAACACCCGTTGAGATTACAGCAGTGAGGAAACTTTAGTTTTTCTTAGCTCGCCAGATTGAATCAACAAAATAATTTTTAGAATCTTTAAAGGATGAGACTATTTCAAAACCGGTCTCATCCGCTAGATGCTTAACTTCACGGTTAAGATATTTATAAGAAAATTCCAAATGAATTGGTTCAAAAGGTGCAAAGTGAAAATCTTTTTCCAGTGCTTCAATTCTAACTGTTTGATCAGTCATGGAAACGATATAAGACTCCATGGATCCAAGTAGAGGGTTGTAGGTTCCAAAGTGACGAAAATTGGAGATATTAAAATTCCCTCCGAGTTCATGATTGATCCGAGTTAAAATATTTAAGTTAAAGGCACTGGTTACACCCTGAGAATCATTATAGGCATGTAACAAGACATCAATTTCTTTTTTAAGATCAAATCCGATCATTAGTAAATCGCCATCATTCATTGAATTCCAAAGGGTTCGAAGAAAAACAATGGCATCCGGGGTATGAAAGTTTCCAATATTTGACCCTAAAAATAAAATAAAATTTCGTCCCTCATTATTTTCTGTGAGCCAATTTAGACCAGGGATATATTGCGCTACAACCCCGTGATGTTTAAGTTTTGGGAATTCTTTTTTAAGGGAATTGGAAAGTCCAACAATTGCCTCAGCGGAAATATCAATTGGTTGATATTCAAAGTCCTTTTTCTGTTTAAACATTTCACTTAAAAGAATTTTAGTTTTTCGGCCGTCTCCAGCTCCGAGTTCAATGATGTTAGTTTTATTCCCATCAATAAGCTCTACGATTTCGTTGCCATGGGTATCAAAAATTTCCTGTTCACATTTAGTGGGATAATATTCATCGGTATCTGTAATTTTGGCAAAAAGCTTTGAGCCTTCATCATCATAAAAAAATTTTGAGGGAAGCCATTTTTGCTCGCTGGAAAAACCAAGGAGTACGGCCAAAGAAAATTCTTCTTTTAAAGAATCGTAGCTATGGGTTTCCGTGTTCTCAAGTACTGTATAATCCATTTCTATCCTTTCTTTTTCATGGAGAGACAAAACCTTCTAGGTGCTGGGTGTCCCTCAATCGTTTTGGTCGGGTCCTCAGGATCAAGAAAGTCGATTAGCGATTGTTTTCCCGACCACTTAGTGGTTCTTTGCTCTTTTGGTGTTAGCAGAGTGTCTGCGATCACTTCTATGTCACAAAATTTTGTTTTGTGGGCCCAAGCTATTAAGCAGTTTAAGGTAGGGACAAACCAGATATTTTTCATCTTGGCATAGCGATCCATGGGACAGAGTGCAACAGGCGCAACACCTGGAATTCCTATAGTTTCCAAAATAACCTGTCCCCCAGGTCTTAAGGCATTTTTAATATCTAAAAGTTGTTGGATGGGGTGACGGTGGTGATAGATAATCCCCATGGAAAAAATGGTATCAAAAAATTCATTGAAATGATTTAAATGCTCAACCCCAAGCATTTCAAAATGAACATTGGGTGCTTTAAAGAAGTTTTGGATAAAATTAAACTGAGTTTGATAGTGAAGGACAGGATCTATACCCAAAACTAAACTGGGGCTTTGCTCTGCCATCTTAAACATATAATAGCCATTATTACAGCCAATATCGAGTACTCGCTTTCCCTGCAAAGGAGCAAGATGATTTTTAATTCTCTCCCATTTCAAATCTGATCTCCACTCTGCATCGAGGGTAAGACCAGGCAAATCAATAGGCCCTTTTCTCCAAGGAATTAAATCCTTCGCAAGAGTTTCTATTTCATCAAAGGTATTAGTATCTGGGAGCTTTGCCAAAACATCGGAATAATTTTTTGAACTGGGACGGTTAATCCAAGCATTTCTATCACTGATAATGTTATTAATAGATTCAAGGTCAATATTTGCATGGCCCTCAAGATATTGGGTCATTTGACCCCCAGGTAGCAGGCAAAGTTATACCATCTAAACAGGACCTCCACACGGGAGAATCCGGCCATTTTTAAAAGTTCAATTTGATTGTTTGGAGTGATGGGAACTAATACGTTTTCAAGCGCCTCTCGTTTTTGGGCTATTTCAAGCTCAGAGTAACCATTTCTTCTTTTGAAATCGTAATAGAGATCAATTAGCAAATCATCAATAAAGTTATCTTCGGCCTTTATCTTCTCACTTAAAATAAAAACGCCACCCGGGCGAAGGGAGTCATAGATCTTATTTAAAAGTTCCGGCCTTTTTATAGGGTTAATAAATTGGAGAGTGTAATTCATGACGGTGAGCCCTGAAGGCCCAAGCTCTATTTTTTCCAGATCATCACATGTCAGAGTGGCATTTGAGATTCCACTAAGCTTTTTTTGGCAATTATTAAGCATGGCCTGGGAGTTATCGACACCTACTATCTCAAAATATTGATCGGGGAATTTTTCTTTAATGAAATCATGGAGGATTTTTATGGTGGTTCCTGTAGAGCAACCAAGGTCATAGATTCGATCCCCTGGCATGAAGGATTTACCTAGAACATCTAGGATGATCTTATGGATCTCCTTGTAAAAGGGGACTGATCTTTCCACCATATCATCGAACACATCAGCGACCTCCTGGTTAAAACTGAAGGGTTCAATGGCCCGCTTTCGCTTAAAGAGATTATCTGTTTCCAACATAAGGGGATTATGTATAGCATTAATCAGTGAAAGTACAATTTTGTAGCGTGTCAAATCCTTTATTATTTGGTCTTAATCTTCTATACTGGGCCATTCTTAAAATGACACAATCTTTCGAGGAAAAACTATGGATGAATTTAAAAAGACCTTAAAGGTAGGCGATAAGTCTTACTCTTACTATAGTCTGGCCGCGGCCAAAGAAAAAGGCCTAACAGACATTGATCGACTTCCAAAAAGTTTAAAGGTTCTTCTTGAAAATCAACTTAGAAATCACGATGGAATAAATGTAACTTTTGAAGACTCAAAGGCCCTAAACGACTGGGTTAAAAATAAAACATCAGATAGAGAAATTAATTATTATCCCGCTAGAGTCGTCATGCAGGATTTTACCGGAGTTCCTGGTGTTGTAGATCTTGCTGCTTGTCGTGAGGGAATGGTTGCTTTAGGGGGAATGCCTCAAGACATTAATCCTCTCTCTCAAGTGGACCTAGTTATTGATCACTCAGTTTCTGTCGAAAATTTTGGAACTAAAGAGGCCTTTGAAGAAAATGTTAAAGTTGAATACGATAGAAATAAAGAAAGATATCAATTTTTAAAGTGGGGCCAGAAGGCATTTAAAAACTTTAGAGTTGTTCCTCCGGGAACTGGAATTATTCACCAAGTAAACCTTGAATACCTTGCCAATGTGGTCTGGACCAAAGATGAAAATGGTGAAACTTTTGCTTATCCAGACACTTGTGTCGGTACCGACAGTCACACCACCATGATTAATGGGCTGTCCGTATTAGGTTGGGGTGTTGGAGGAATTGAGGCCGAAGCGGCAATGCTAGGTCAGCCAGTAACTATGCTAATCCCCGATGTTGTAGGATTTAAACTAAAAGGAAAACTTCCTGAAGGTTCAACGGCAACAGATTTAGTTCTCTACGTTGTTGAACTTCTTCGAGCACATGGCGTGGTCGGGAAATTTGTAGAATTTTTTGGGCCTGGGATGAGAGACCTCTCTCTTGCAGATAGAGCGACTCTTGCTAATATGGCCCCAGAGTATGGAGCAACTTGTGGCTTTTTTCCCATTGATGAAAAGACCATTGATTATTTAAAACTCTCTAGTAGAGATGAAAAAACTATTAAGCTTGTTGAAGCATACGCTAAAGAGCAAGGACTTTGGGCCGATAAAAATGATTCAGACCCTGTCTTCACCTCAGTGGTAGAATTTGATATTTCCACTGTTCTCCCCAGTATTTCAGGGCCTAAGAGACCGCAGGATAGAATTCTATTAAGCGACGCGTCCTCTGCTTTTGAAAAAGAGCTAAAAGAGGAATTTGCGGTAAGTGAAGACAAACCAGTGGCCGTCAAAGGAAAGGATTTTACCATTAACCATGGTGATGTCATGGTTGCTGCCATAACTTCTTGTACCAACACCTCAAATCCATCAGTTATGCTGGCGGCAGGTATCCTGGCGAAGAAGGCCCATGAAAAAGGGCTCACTGTTAGGCCTTGGGTTAAGACTTCTCTGGCCCCAGGCTCAAAAGTTGTTACAGATTATTTGGAAAAAGCGGGGCTCCAAGAGCATCTGGATGCTCTTGGATATAACTTAGTCGGTTACGGTTGTACTACCTGTATTGGAAACTCAGGTCCTCTAGCTCCAGAGCTATCAAAAGCAATTAATGAAAACAAACTTGTGTCCACCTCTGTTCTTTCTGGAAATAGAAACTTTGAAGGAAGGATTAGTCCAGATATTCGTGCCAACTACTTGATGTCACCTCCTCTTGTTGTTGCTTATTCAATAGCAGGAACCATGAGACTGGATATTGTTAAAGAGCCTCTAGGAAAAGATAAAGAGGGGAATGATGTTTACTTAAAAGATATCTGGCCTTCTAGTGAAGAAGTTAACCAGGCCTTACACAATGATTTAAATGCTGAAATGTTTAGATCAAGATATGCCAACGTCTTTGATGGAGATGAGCATTGGCAAGCGGTGGAAACCACCACCAGTGAACTCTATAAATGGGACAAGGAAAGTACTTACGTAAGAAGGCCTACCTTTTTTGATAATATTAATGAAGGAGTAAAAAATACTTTTGAAGTTAAGAAAGCGAGAGTTTTAGCACTGCTTGGTGATTCAGTTACAACTGATCATATCTCTCCCGCTGGTTCAATACTTAAAGATGGCCCGGCAGGAGTTTATCTCACTGAACATGGGGTAAAACCTTATGACTTTAACTCTTTTGGATCGAGAAGAGGAAATCATGAAGTGATGATGAGAGGAACTTTTGCCAATATCAGAATTAGAAATGAACTTGTTCCAGGTGTTGAAGGTGGTTATACTCTTCACATTCCATCAAATAAACAGATGAGCATCTATGATGCATCTATGAAGTACCAAGCAGATAATACTCCTTTAGTAATCATCGCGGGAAAAGAGTATGGAACTGGCTCTTCTCGAGACTGGGCGGCAAAGGGAACCCTTCTCCAAGGTGTAAAGGCCGTAGTTTGTGAAAGCTTTGAAAGAATTCACCGATCAAACTTAATCGGTATGGGAGTTATGCCACTTGAGTTTCCGCAAGGGGTAACAAGAAAGACTCTTAACTTAACAGGAAAAGAATTTATCTCGCTTGAAACTTCTGGATCCTTAACTCCAGGTTTTAATATGACCATGTTTATCGAAAGAGAAGATGGAACGACAGACTCTGTAGATCTTATATCTCGAGTCGATACTGCAGGAGAGATGGAATATTTTAAAAACGGCGGGATTTTACAATACGTTTTAAGGCGAATTAATAATGAAAAATAAAATTCTAGTTGTTGGAGGGGCCGGCTACATTGGCTCCCACGTGGTCAAGCTTTTAGGAGAAGATGGGTACGAGATCCTAATCTTAGATAATCTTTCGACTGGAAATAAAGAAGCGATAACCTATGGTGAGCTTATAGTCGGTGAACTGGCCGATGGAAAGCTTCTTGATTCAATTTTCATGGAACACAAGATAGATGCAGTCATGCATTTTGCGGGAAGTATTGTAGTTCCTGAGTCAGTAGAAAAACCATTAGAGTATTACAAAAATAACACTGCCAATGCCTTGCTACTTCTGCAAAAATGCAAAGAACATAAGGTTGAAAATTTCATTTTTTCTTCAACCGCTGCAGTTTATGGAGAAGGGGCCAATCGACCTGTTAAGGAAAATGACCCGGTTAACCCTATTAATCCTTATGGAAGATCCAAACTCATGGTTGAGTGGATGTTAGAGGATATTTCTAAGGCATGGGAAGATTTTAATTATATTACCTTGAGATATTTTAACGTGGCGGGTGCGGATCCGGATGGACGAATTGGCCAATCTTCTCCTATATGTACTCATTTGATAAAAAGAGCAGCTCTGACCGCCTTAGGGAAAATAGATGAACTGCAAGTTTTTGGTACTGATTATGATACGACCGATGGAACCTGTATAAGAGATTATATTCATATAACAGATCTATCCCAGGCCCATTTAGATGCTCTCGCATATCTTATTAAGGAAAAAAAATCACATGTTCTAAATTGTGGCTATGGTGTTGGTCATTCAGTTAATGAAGTTGTCGCCACCATGAAAGAGGTCTCAGGTGTAGATTTTAAAGCAAATCCAGCAGATAGAAGAGCTGGTGATCCTCCTTTTTTAATGTCTAACCCAGAAAAGATAAAAAGCTTACTAGGTTGGATTCCAAAATATGATTCCCTTAACTTTATGGTTGAGTCGGCCCTAAATTGGGAAAAACATCTACATAAAAGGTAGGCCTCATGCTTTATCTAGACTATGCTGCCACGGCCCCCGTTAGGGGACAGGCACTTAAAGTATTAAAAGAAAAATTTACCAATGATTTTGCCAATCCTTCTTCATCTCATAAGTTGGGAAGAAAAATTAATAAAGAGATTGAAGCGATTAGAGAAGGGTTTATTAAATCTCTAAATGGCGATAAATATCACTTTATATTTACTTCTTCGGCAACCGAATCAAATAATATGGTGATTAAGGGACTCGATTATGTAAAAGGTGATCAGGTATGGGTTTCATTTGGAGATCATCCCAGTGTTTTGGCACCGGTAAAAACACTAGAGACATTTGGGGTGAAGATTGTTGGTATTCCTACCGACTCTTATGGGAGAGTCGATGAGGAAAAATTAATTTTTTCATTAAATGAGTCAGTTAAATTAATTATTTTAACTCATGTGAATAATTTAAGCGGTAATTATATAGATGTTGTTTCTCTTGCTAGAAAAATTAAAAAAACCAGGCCAGATGTTTTTATTCATGTGGATGCGGTACAAGGTTTTGGCAAGTACCCCCTTGATTTAAGTGGAGCAGAAGTGGACTCAATCTCCGTTTCGGCACATAAAATTGGTGGGCCTAAGGGGATTTCAGGCCTTTATATTTTAAAAAATAAAACGATTAATCCTCTGCTTGATGGTGGCGGGCAGGAGTATGGACTTAGGTCTTCAACCCTTGCCGGCCCTTTAATGTTTTCTTTTTATGAGGCGTACAAAGAGATATCGCATGACCAAAAGAAACATTTTGAATATGTAAAAATACTTTATGAAAAAGTTAAAGAAATGCTTGGAGATAATATTCCTGGGGTTTTATTTCCTTTTCCTTACGGTGGTCCTTTTATCTTAACTATGATTATTCCTGAATTACCTAGTGATGTATTAGTACGACATCTTGAGATGATCGATATCTTTGTCGCAAGTTCTTCAGCATGCTCTTCCAAAGTGAAAGGTTTTAATCCAACCTTTCAAGCTTTAGGAATAGATGAAAAATATCATAAAAATGTTATCAGAGTGTCTTTTAGTGAAATAGTTAAACTTGAAAGTATAGACTTTTTTATAGAAAAAGTTTTAGAAATATTAAACGATCTAACCTTCTTAAAGAAAAAATAATTATGTATAATGTAATATTAATTAATGTTGATGAATTATGGTTGAAAGGTAAAAACCGAAATGTTTACTTTAAAACTTTAAAAACACATGCAAAAGATGTTCTAAAGAGTTACCATCAGGGAAATCTTGATTTTTCTAATATATTGCAAAGACTTGTGATAAAATCTGAAACCAATTTTAGCGACGAGACAATTAAAGCTTTGGAATCCATACCGGGTATTCATTCTATAAATTTGGCCCGAGAAGTTGAAAAAGATTTAGATAAAGTACTTGCTGAGGCGATAGAAGAGTTTAAGCAAATAAAAAATAAAAATTTCACTTTTAAAGTTTTTACTGCCAGGTCAGATAAAACATTTCCTCAAAATTCTATGGAAGTTAATAGATGGCTTGGACATCATCTTTTAGAAAACTTTCCGGATATAAAAGTTGATGTTCATGATCCAGAAGTAAGCTTGGAAGTAAAAATTCTTCCAGACTCGATTTTTATATCCACTAAGAAATTAATGGGGATTGGGGGGCAACCTCTAGGTGCTAGTGGCCACCTTGTAACTATGCTATCAGGGGGACTTGATTCACCTGTGGCCAGTTTTCTTATGGCCAAAAGAGGTTGTAAGCAAACTTTTGCCTTCTTTTATTCTTACCCATTTGTGGGTGAAGAGGTTCTGGATAAAATTTTAAAACTAACCAGTATTATTTCTAAATATCAAAGAAGATGTAAGCTCTATATAATTCCCTTTGGGGAATTTCAAAAAATAATAACTAAAGAAGTTCGAGAAGAATATCGCACAGTAATGTTTAGAAAATTTATGATCGATTGTTCTAATCTTCTGGCACAAAATGTAGGCGCCCAGGCAATTCTAACAGGAGACGCCTTGGGTCAGGTATCAAGCCAGACTATTGGAAATATCGCATTGCTTGATCAGGTTTCACAAAGACCCATTTTTAGACCCTTAATAGGATTTAATAAGGCGGAAATTGTTCAAGTCTCAAAAGAAATAGGTACCTACGAGACCTCAATTATTCCTCACGATGATGCCTGTAGCCTTTTTGCTCCGAAGCACCCGATTATTCGACCCAATGAAAAGTACTGGAATGACTTTACAAGAGATCATCCCTATACAGAAAACCTGATTAAATGCTTAGAGCAGGCAATGGTCTATGATGTCAATCTTAAGGGGGAAATTAATCCCATTGAGGCCAAAGATTAATTTTTGCTTTATCCTTTTTCCTTAGGGACTTATTATAAATAGAGGTTCTTTTCTTTTGGAGATGTTGATGACTAAATTTGCCGTTCTTATTATTTCACTAATTATCACAATTCAGGGTTTTGGCTATTCTGATCAGAAAAAGGCCCAGTTAATAGGCAATATTATAAAAAATGCCTTAGAAAATTATCATTATAGAGGACTTAAAATTGATGATGATGTTTCTAAGAAGGCCTTCGGGGAATTTATTAAACGGATGGATTATTCCAAAACATTTTTATTAAAAAAAGATATAGCTAAATTAAAGAGATACGAAAAAGATTTAGATGATCAATTAATTTCCGGTAAACATTCCTTTTTGAAGGAGGCCAAGAAGGCCATTGTAAAAAGGATTGAAAATATTGAGTCTTATCGTGAGAAAATTTTCAAAAAAAACTTTAACTTTTCTAAGACTGAATCAATTGAATTAGATCAAGAAAAAAGAACTTTTTTTACTACTGAAAAAGAACTTAAAGATTATTGGCGCAAACTCTTTAAGCATGATGTCTTAATCAGATATATGGCCATGGTAGAAGAGAAAAGTGAGAACAAAAAAGATAAAGATAAAAAGAAAAAGAAAAAGAAAAAGAAAAAAGAAAAGAAATTAACAGATAAAGAAATGAGGGCCAAAGCAAAAGATGGAGTCAGCGAGAAATATGAGAAGTTTTTTAAAAGACTACTAGAAAGAAAAAATAATGTTTATCTAGAAGAGTTTTTAAATGCTTTCTCTCTAGTATATGACCCGCATACTAATTATCTAGCACCACAGAAAAAAGAAGATTTCGATATCGATATTTCTGGTAGTCTTGAGGGGATTGGGGCCGTTTTACAAGAAGATGGTGCCTATATAAAAGTTATCGAAATTGTTCCTGGTGGGGCCGCTTGGAGGCAGAAAGGTTTAGAAGTAGACGATCTAATTATGATGGTTGCCCAAGAAGATGGAGTTAAAAAAGATTTAGTGGGAATGAGAGTCGGCGAGGCCGTTCGTTATATTAGAGGTAAAAAAGGAACGAGGGTAAAACTTTTTGTTAAAAAAATTGATGGTAGCAGAAAGACTATTGAGATCACTAGAGATGTTGTCCATATTGCTGCCTCATTTGTTAAATCCTCTGTTTTACAAGATAAAAATCTAAAACTGAAAATAGGTTATATTCTAGTACCTAAGTTCTACCGAGACTTTAACGCTAATAAGAGAAATTGCACCGAAGATGTACGGATAGAAATTAATCGTCTGAAAAGAAAAAAAGTAGATGGGATAATTTTAGATCTTCGAAATAATGGTGGAGGAGCGCTAGAAGATGCCAAGCTAATGTCTGGCCTTTTTATTAAAGATGGTCCCATTGTTCAAATTAGAAATCATAAGGGAGGGGTTGATGTTCTTGAAGATAATGAACCATCTATTATGTATAAGGGCCCACTTATAGTTATGATGAATAGATTTTCTGCCTCCGCTTCTGAGATTTTGGCCGGGGCCCTGCAAGATTATAAAAGGGCGCTTATTGTAGGGGGAGAGAATTCTCATGGAAAAGGCACAGTCCAGGCCGTACTCAATCTAAATCAAGGCCCGCTACTTAGTATTTTTGGTAAAGATATGGGGGCCTTAAAGGTTACTATCCAGAAATTCTATAGAGTTACGGGGATTTCCACCCAATATAAAGGGGTCACTCCAGATATTATCCTGCCTGATCCTTTTGGCTATACAAAGACTCGGGAGCAGGATTTAGATAATTCACTACCATGGGATCGGATTGGGGCCAGACCTTATACCCCTTGGACTAAGGCAAATTACTCAATAGATATTTTGAAAAAAAGAAGCGATGCAAGAGTAAAAAACAACCCACAATATAAAAAGTTGGTTGACAGTATTAAGTATTTAGAAAAAAAGATGGATGATACTAATTTTTCTTTAAATATTTCCAAGGCCAGACAGGAAGAGAAAGAGAATAAGAAAAAAATTAAGTCTTTTAAAATTGAGAAGGAAAATAAAAATATTCTGATCTCTAATTTTGAAGCTTCTCTAAAACAGGCGATAAAACTTAGGCCTGGAGATGAGGAAAATTGGAAGACAGAATTTGATGAGAAGAAGAAAAATTGGGTTAAAAGAATTAGGACGGACCTTAATTTGCAAGAATCTATGAACATTATCTATGACATGATAAATGTGCAGAAAGGGAAGAAAATTAGCGCTAATTTGCAAGGGAATTAAAAGTGATTGATACGCAGAATACAGATAAGATTTTAGAAATACTTGAAACACTTTCTGATGAAGAATTATCAGTAAACCTATTAAAGGAATTTTCAGATAAAAATAAAAACTTTGGAAAATTACTTTTAAATCGTGATTCAAACCTTACCCATGATGAATGGAAGAAAAGGTGTGATGAGGCCCAAAAGGATATGGATGATTTTTTGGCCAAGATTGAATCATATAATTTTTAAATGCATCCCAAAATTTTAATAATCAGATTTTCTAGCTTTGGCGATATTATCCAATGTCTAGCTTGTGTAAATCCTCTTAAAACTAGATTTCCCAACTCACAGCTTCACTGGACGACTAAAAGCGACTTTAAAGACGTTGTATCTTCTCACCCAGGAGTTGATAAGGTTTGGGAACTCGGAGGAGCGAGAGGTCTAATTGAACTTTTTAAATTGGCAAAAAATTTAAGGAATGAAAACTTTGATTTCATCTATGATGCTCATTCAAATCTTAGATCAACTCTTTTAACTATTTATTTAAAGCTATTTTCTAAAACTAATTTTTTAAAAAGGCCTAAAGAGCGGTTAAAGAGATTCGCTTTGTTTTATCTGGGAAAAAACTTTTTTCCGATACCTTATCGAGGAATGAAGTCTTACCTCAAACCTTTAGAGAAATGGGGCGTGGAACAAAAAACACTTCCTTGTAAGTTAAAACTCCCCGAAATTAGTCCCAAATTTAAGTCTTTTATTTCTTTGGTCCCCTCTGCCGCCTGGGAAATGAAAAGGTGGCCGCTAGGTCATTTTAAAAAATTAATTTGCAATCTATCTCATGAAAACTTTGTGGTTCTTGGAGGTCCTGCTGATACTTTTTGTCAGGAGTTGGAAAATATAGATCCAAGTCGTGTACAAAACATGGCAGGAAAACTGTCTTTGATGGAAAGTATGGCAGTGGTGAAAAACTCAAAAATTATAGTTTCTGCCGATACCGGAATAATTCACGTAGCTGATCTAATCGGGGTTAAGGGACTTTCCTTAATCGGGCCCACAGCTTTTGGTTTTTCCACTGGAGAACATATTAAAACCTTAGAAGTTAGTCTGCCTTGTAGACCTTGTAGTAAAGATGGAAGAGGTAAATGTTCTCAAAAAGTCTATCAAAAATGTATGGTTGATATTCGCCCTGAGATGGTGGCAAAAAATATCAAGTGATATTTTTCAGTAGCAATTTATAAGAAAGATTGATTTGATTGAAATTTTCATTGGCCTGTTTTAACAGGTCTGGGGGGACATCCACATCAGATAAAGTATCTGGATGTTGGGCCAGGGCAAGATCTCTATAACGTCTTTTTATCTCTTTTTTGCTGGAATTTTCTTTTAACCCCATAATTCTTAAGGCCCCACTCAGGTCGTTCTTAGATTTCAAGGGATTAATTATGGCAAGCTTATCAATAACTTTTATATAAAGTAGTAGTTCTTTAAAAATATCAGGACCTTTTTTTATTAGCGCCATAAGTCCTTGATCGAATTCTTTTGATGTTAGCTTTTTTTTCTCACCCTGGTTTATTTGAAAAACCAAGGCCTCTTTTAAATATTTAGCTTTTATCTTTTTCTTCTTAGCAAAACTATTTTGATATTCCTTGATCATTAGGCCTTTATAAAGAGCAACTAGTGAGGTTAACTTCACTAGTTCTTGATATTCTGGCAATTTGTCCTGAGTAATTAAAAAATCATGCTTGATCAAAAGCTTAAAAGAATTGGTAATAATTAAAAGGTCATAATTTATTCCAAATTCCTTATTTATAAGTTCAATGACCTCTCTTTGAAATGGGCCTTCTCCCCATTGTAGCCCTTTGAAAATTTGCAAAATCTTGTCTCGTTCTGGTGAGTCTAGTTGATGATAGGCGGTAAAGGTTTTACAGGATTCATTTAGAGTGGTTTTGTCTAAAGTGAGCATTAATAGTTGCTCTTTTTGTTTAACTAAATCATCAAAGTCAACTTTAGCATTTTCCCTTTTTAAATTTAAAAAGAAATATTGGAATCCGCGGCCCATAAGATACAAAAGAGGGAGAATAAAGATGATATTAAATAGATAATTAATTTTAAAAATCATATTTAAAAGATTATCACATCCTTTAAGCTAATTAGACCTTAGGGGATATTTCCGCCTTGAAATGGTTTCAAATCCCAATAAACTCTAGGTTACAATCATTAAAAGTGAGGCCTATGAGATTAAACCTATTAATTATATTTTTTCTTCTAATTGGGTGTTCATCTGTTAAGGCCCATAAAAAATCAAACAAAGTAAAACCGGTGACTAAAACGAGGTCGCTTAAAGCTAAAAGCAATTCGCTCGGGTTAAGGTATCATAAGCATCATTACAATTATTGGAAAAATTATTTTTTAACTAAACGGAAAAAGGGATTTTTAAGATTCTTAAAAAATGGGGCAAGATTTAAAAGTATCGTGGAAAATATTTTTAAGATGAATGGACTGCCTAAAGAATTGTATTATGTGGGGATGATAGAAAGTGGTTTCTATCTTAAGGCAAAAAGTGTGGCAAATGCAGTAGGGCCATGGCAATTCATCAAAGGAACTGGAAAAAGATATGGCCTTAGAATTGATCGGTATGTTGATGAAAGAAAAAGTATATATAAGGCAACATGGGCAGCGGCCCAATACTTTAAGGATCTTTACAATATTTTTGGCAGTTGGGAATTGGCCTTATGTGCTTACAATGCCGGAGAATACAGGATTATTAATGCCATTAGAAAAGGAAAGACCAGAGATTATCGAGTACTAGTGAAAAAGAAACTTATTCCTAAAGAAACCACCTTATATATTCCGAAAGTAGTGGCGGCCATGGATGTGGCAAAAAGATTTAAGAAATATCATAAAAAAGATACCAATATATTTTATAATGCCTACGCTGTTGATATCAAGAGAACTACAAACTTAAAAAAAATCAGACAAAAACTTAAAATAAATAGGCTCACATTTTTAAAATTAAACCCAGATATAAGAAAAAATGTAGTAAAGGTGGTAGGAAAAAAAACTTTTAAATTATTTATTCCTAAAAGTAGTAGTAAATATTTATCCCGAATTGCAAGCTCCCTTACCCGTGTAAAACGATCTGCCAGAAGAAAAAGTAAGCACTATCATGTAAAAAAGGGAGATACCTTATCTCGGCTATCTAGAAAGTTTAAAATTTCGGTAAGAAAACTTTTGGCCTTAAATGATACTAAGAGTACGAAAATAAAAGTAGGGCAGAAGTTATTAATTAGAAAATTGTAAATTAAATCCTTTTCAAATTATAAACCTTTTTATATCAACACCACATGAGAATCGGTTTCGATGCAAAAAGAGTTTTTCACAATTTCAGGGGGCTGGGGAATTATTCCAGAACTCTGATTTCAGGACTCGATAAGTACTACCCCAAGGATGAATTATATCTTTTTACCCCAGATTTTAGTGATAAAACCTGGATCAAAAACCATCTCGATTTAAAGGTAATAACCCCAGAAAAGTCGTTTTTTAAGAGGTTTCCAACTCTGTGGAGAAGTATCTTTTTAGGGCAAGATCTTTTAAAATATGACTTAGATATTTATCATGGTCTAAGTCATGAAATCCCACCTTTTATAGAGAAGCAAAATATAAAAAAGGTGGTTACGATCCATGACCTTTTATTCCTACGCTATCCTGAGAATTTCCCTTGGATTGATCGACAAGTGTATAAATGGAAATTCAGTTCTAGTTGTCATAGAGCAGATTTGATAGTTGCCATCTGTGAACAAACAAAAAAAGATATCATAGAATTTTTAAATATTCCTCAAGAGAAAATTAAGGTCTTATATCAAAGTTGTAATCCTCTTTTTTATAAGAAATTAAATGCTAAGACCAAATCCGATTATAGAAAAAAATATTCATTACCAGACAAGTTTATTCTTTATGTAGGGGCCCTAGAAGTGAATAAAAATGTAATAAATTTAATCAGGGCCTATAAAAAAACTGATACAGCTATGCCGTTGGTAATTGTTGGCAGAGGAGAGAACTATAAAAAATTATTGGAAAAAGAAATTATAGACCTTGGCATAAAGGAAAAAATTTTGTTTCTCGATTTTGTTCCCTTGGCCGACCTTCCAGGCCTTTATCAAAATGCTCACCTATTTGTATTCCCAAGTTTCTTTGAAGGATTTGGACTTCCCATTGTTGAGGCGATGTTTAGTGGCGTTCCAGTTATCACTACTAAGGGCTCTTGTTTTCCGGAGGCCGGAGGCCCAAATACGATTTATGTTGACCCCCATGGGCCGGATGAATTGTGCATAGCGATAAAGACGGTGCTAGGCAACGACATGTTGCGCCACGAAATGATTCAAAAAGGCCTGGAATATGTAACAAAATTTACATCAGAGGCAACAAGTCATAAGCTACGGCAAGTTTACCAAAATTTGTTAAAGACACACAAGTAAAACCCTTTGTTTTCAATAACTTATGGGATTGTAATTTATATTCACTGCTTGCCTTAAAAGATTCCATCAAGTATTTTTAGCTACTTAAATTTAATGGACCATTTTTTATCAGGAACGATTCTTATGAATAAAATTTTTATTGTTTTATGTTTTCTATTTTTTCAAAACTCCTTTGCAGCGCTTACAGACTCGTTTGGAATTGGTACCAGAAATATTTTCTTAGGAGGCGCAGCGGACCTTACCGATGGTGGTGCTTATGCTTCAAAAGGTAATCCTGCTTCTCTAACAAAAATTAAAAAGACTTTGATGGATACTTCTATTCAAGTTAATAGTCCAAATCTTGAAGATACCAAGCTTGTGCTTAGTGATCCTGCTGCTTCCGGACTGACTCAAGATACTTACAGTGCTTCAAATGCCAGTAATATGAATGGGCTGACCTTTGGAATGACTCTGCCACTTGGATCAAGAATTTCCTTTGGGGTTTCTGGGGCAATGCCAGCAGGATCTTTGGCAAAAGTTTATGCCTACTCAGGAAAAGAATCCAACTATCTACACTACATGGACCGACAGGCCAGACCAGAGATTTATACCGGACTTGGTATCAAATTATGGGAACCTCTCTCTATTGGTTTAGGGGCCTTCTTTTCGATTAAAGCAGATGGGACTATCCAAAGTGCTATGTCTGATACCGATCAAGAAAATAGGATGCTGCTTGATTTAAAACCAATTCTCGTTCCTTATGCTGGAATCCTTTGGACACAAAATTTAGCAAAAGATGAAGAGCTTATAATTGGTGCCACTTATCGGGCCGAACATAATGCTAAGGCCGAACTTAAAGTAGATATTAGGATGGGAGTAGGTAGTATTGGCATGATACCAGTGCAAGCAGAGTCTCAACTTTTAGCATTTTATGACCCTGCAAAAATTAGCATGGGACTTGGTTTTAAAAATAAAAAGATTGGAACTTATTTTGGACTTGAAAACATTCAGTACTCAAAATTCAAGGCCAATATTATGCAAATGAATAATGGTATTTTTGACGGTCTTGAAAATGGTGAACTCTCAAGAAATCCTATTGTACTCCAAGATTCTTGGACAGTTAGAACTGGTTTTGAATTAAAGGAATGGATACCCATTTTTAATGGCAATGTTAATTCTCAAATTGGTTTTGAATACCAAACATCGGCATTACCGAGTGATCCAATATCACTAGCAATGTTGGATACTGATAAAACTGTAGTTAACTTTGGATCAGGTTTTAGATTTCCTAAAATAGAGGGAATCGTAAAGATGCCACTAACATTTAACCTTGGTTTTAAATGGACCCATCTATTTGATGAATCATATACCGTAGTTAATTCAGCTGGAGGTATTTCTAGTGCCCAAATTGGTGGGGAAGTTTTTAGTTTCATAACTGGAGTTGTCGTTGAAATTTAATTTTATATTTTTAATCATATTATTTCTTCTTGGTTGTGGGAAACCAGATCAGCCGATCTCTACTGATTATAGTCCTTACAAGACAGAATCTTCTCTTCTCTCCTGTAAAAGTCTAAGATTTCCTAAAGACTTAAAGTTTAATGGAAATCTCCTCTATAATATACCTAAATGTCTTTCAAATAAAACTGAGTCAGGGGAAGAAACTCTGGCAGGAACAGTTTCGATAATTGAAACCTTAGGGATTGAGGGGCTGGATTCCCTTACTGATCTACTTAAATTAAACCCCACAAAGGATGAAAATAAATATCCTCTGATAAGGTCTTTTTTAACACTAACTGAAAGAGGTGTGGTTCAAGACGGGGTGATCTCTGAAAAATTATTAACTGAGAGGTTTGGCTTTTTTCAAGAATATTCTTCAGAACTTAACCCCTATTGGATGGTTACTCTCTTAGTTGAGATGGCGGAGAGTGGCGGAGCAAAAAATCTGCTAAATTTATTATTTCCGATGGTTGATGAGATAGAAATAAAAAATCTTATGGCCTTAAATCGGGCCCTTTTAGTAGATGAAACATTTCAAAATGCGGCCCTTACATTGATTAATGGAATCTTAGCAAATCAAGATATATACGATCCCTTAAAAAAAATATTAACTCTTGAAGATTCATACGCCTTTCCTAAACAACTGGAACAAGATTGTCTTGCTGAATGGCTTGATCCTCTTCCACGAGGAGAAAAGGGGGAGTGTTTAAATGATATTGACCTTAGAGACTTTGAAGGGGTTGCCTCAAATAACGACCTAGAGGAGCTTAAAGGTTTTGATGAGGTAAAGGATGAGCGAGTTAGAAAACTTGGAAAGATGGTGTCTCAAGTTTCAAAAAGTTTCTTGACTTTAGAATCAAAGGAAAGACTAGCTGCTTTAAAAAGACTTTCCAGAGGTGGGAAGCAGGCCCTAAATACGCAAGATGGATTTGTTCGAAATATGGTATCCCTAATTGATTTTTTTCTCGGAGATAAAGGAAAAGAGAGTAAAGTGAAGGTTTCCGATCTTGACTTTATAATGGATGGACTTTTCGAAAGTATCGATCAGACCGGCCCTGATGCAGTTAAGGCCCTGAATCAAAAAGTTGCCTCATCAAGGTTACACTACCTTGCCGAACAAAAAATATTAGATGGAGGAAGTTTATCAAGTTGTAATAACTTAAACCTTCCGGCCTTAAGAGAAATTGATCAAAATAATAGAGTCGAACTTTTAAAAGGACTCTCAGTTTACTTTCTTCCGTACGAAGAATGTCCCTATGGACTTTCACCACTTGCTACTTTTTATTTTGAAAGCATAATTAATAAAATTGGAATTAACACCGACTGCAAGGGAATAGATGGAAATCTATATAACGATAGCTGTCTAGATGAAGATCATTTGAAATTAATTGCTAAAGATCTGAAGGCCCTTGATTATGATGAATGGGTAAGATTTGAAACACCTAATCCGAAAACGTTAAAGGAGTTTGTTTTAGAGGTCCTAACGGAGACTAAAGATCGTCTCAAGGAAGATCCCTACTATCTACATTGGCCACATTTTGCTGAAGGAAAGACTCCAGTTAAGGTTTTAACTCATGTGATAAATAAAGTGATTGCATCAGGTGAGTTAACAGTCGAGAAAATTGCCTTGTTAGATATTGAGTTAGAACAAGACTCAGTAACAAAAAAAATCTTAAGGCATGATTTTATAGAAAATCTATTAACTAAAAAAATAGATGACCTGAAGGTTTATGCGGATACCTTCTCGGGGATTTTTAAAGGCAATAATGTCTCCAATAAAAAGGCATTAAATATTTTTAGTGGGGCGTACTTTTACGGACCTCTTGAAAACTTTATATCATCTAATCTATTTCCTCAGAAAATAAATCCTGAAGTTATTAATTTTTTTACAGATGATAGGTTTAGAGTTGAAGAACTAATCGGAAGAGTGAGGATGAACGGAGTGTTTTTAAATAATGCTCTTTTGTTTGCCGATGACCTCCCTTTTAACTTCAAATTTTTAGGAGAAAAGAAAAGATCTCTTGATTTCTCGTATGACAAAGATGAATCAGGTCAATATGTATTTGATAGAATTGGCATTAGTAAGAACCCCACACAAGGTAGAGACCTATTTAGTGATAGCTATTTAAGGTTTAATAGGCTGCTTTTTGAGGACACCTTAATGGGTGTAAACTTAAAAGAATCAAAAGGGGATGAATTTGATTATTGGGCGAAAAATATTCTGTTTAAAGAATTAAACGAGTATTCCCATTGGGAAAAGAAATTTAAGACTTATAAAAGTGGAAACAATGCAAGCTATAAGTTCTTTAAGACAACACCTTACTCCATAGATCAGGCAAGAAAAATAGCTTTGTTTTATTCCAGAAATTTTTTGATGGCCGATTCAACTTACCTTGGAGAAGGTGTTGATTTTGAAAAAACAAGGAAGAAAAAATTTGCTCCAATTAATTATAAATATTTGAATTTAACAGATCCCAAAAAAGAATATTGGAACTATTTTCAAAAGTTATATCCATCATCACTTAAAAGTGAAGGGCGGGTTCAAACTTATGGAGAGATCAATCAAAAAATTATGGAGTGGGATGAGGCAGAGTACAGAAATATCCAATGGGATAAATTACCTACTGATAAAAGGAAAAAAAGGGAATTCAAGCTAAATGATTTTGGCCCATTAGGGATTGAGGTAGTTAAAACCTATACGACACTTAATTTATTTACGACTAATCGAAAGCTAAAATACATGCCTCTTTTTGGCATTGATACTGAGTGTACACTTTCCAATAGAAAAGAATCTAAATGTCCATTAACCTTTAAAGACATTACGACCGCTGATGGAAAGGTAATTAATGGGTTTACAAATCTTAAAAAGAACGTATCTGATGCCTTGCTTAGAAAGTTTTGTCCTTATATAGATGAATCTACTTCCAGTTTTTCCCCAGAGTTTTTGGCCTCGATGGATAAAACATTGATGATAAAAATCATCGATTCAGAATTTAAGGAAGTATGTCAAAATACTAAAAATCAATTTAATGAATTAAATGATAATCTTCCTTCTTGGTATCATGAAAAGGTCCTAACAGATTTATATACTTTAGGGAAAAATCCAAAACTTAAAAAAGGTCTTTCTCACTTAGGCGCTAATATTAAATATTATAAGCTGAAAAGAAGATATAAAAAATCCCCAGAGTTGATGGCCCGTGAACTAATGAACAGCAAGGGTTTCTTGCCTTCAAAATATTTAAAATATTATGTTAGACATACGAGGGATCATCGAGGGTTTTTAACAGTATTTCCTGGTGCTATAAATACTTATCAAAACTATCTATTCAATTTGTCCTTAGGAATGGGCCCACAAATTGATGATGCCTTGGCCCGATATGGTGCAGGAGTAAAAGTTAATCAAGACCTGAGAAATGGAATTGTTCAAGATTTCCTAATGAATCACCTAATTAAAAAGCAAAAGGAATTTAAAAATAGAGATGTAGCGGCAATTGAGTTGATTTTAAAAGTTCTTCAAGATGTTGATGAAGTTCAGATCAATTCTCTGACAGGATTGTTGGCGTATCCTCAAGACATAGAATCGCTTACCAGTTTTACTGGAACCTATGCTCTCTTTTTGAAATTTTTGATGAACCAAGTTCCCCATGGGGAATTTTGGAAGCAGCCTGGATCAAAGGCCTTAAAGCAACTTATGAGACAAGAGAATCTTCGTGCTTTAACTGATATCATTGGCAAATTTGATTTAGATGAGATTAACCGTGCTTTAAAGGTTTTACAAAAATCTATTATTGATTTGGGAGATTCGCATGAATCTGTAAAAGTCATAAGAATTGTAAGAGACTTTTTGAAAGATGAATTTTTATCTATTCACAAGAGTAATGGCAAAGGAACGGTCTTTATATTTGAGGATCTTCTTCGAAATTTATATGAAGAGGTCTTTTTTAAATTATCAAATGAAGATTTAAATAAAGTTTTTGATACCATTGTTAAAGATGGATTGAAGGATTTTAAAGGGGAGGAGGCAAAATCCATCCTTGAGGATTTTGATTTTCTAAATTACTTCACTTTAAAAAATACTCATAAATTATTAAGAGTTTATCAAAGTCATTTTAATAATAGGCCTGTAGTAAAAGAATCTGATGAAAATTTCTTCTTTAATTTAGTAAATAGTTTATTAAAACCATTTAAAATGCCAGGGGCCATATTTGGTTCAAAGATATTGGCCAATATATTAGAAGATGAAAGGCTTGGGACCTGGGAAGGGCTTTTAAAACCACTTCTTTTTGAAGATAAGTATCAGAGTAATTTTTTAGATGTTTTAGGACGTTTTAACCAAGTGAGTTTAGACGATGTTGATAAAGGGTTGGTCGAAAGCAATATTTTAATTCCCTCAACTCATCATTCGTTAAAGTTTCTGAGAAAGAATATGATTTGGAGACCTGATGTGTCAAAAGATATTAAGTATAGTGTTGATTCATTTTTTAGGTTAAGTTTACCAGATGGCCAATTATGGAAGGGGAATTATTCCCTTTTAAAGAATTGGTTGACGCAAGCTGCAGATGTAAAGTAAAAGATCGGATAAATTTTGGTCTACATTATAAGGAGAATTTAAATGAAATTATTAATTGGACTTACGATAAGTATGACTCTTTGGAGTTCGCTTGCTTTTGGTGGAATGGAAAGTATGGTTCCAGTTCCTGAAGGATGTTATGAAGAGAATTCACTGACTTATTGTGTGAGAAATAACTGGGAAAAAGTTAGATTACCAGGGGAAAGAAAGAAACAGTTAATCGTATATGTAAATTTCTATGCTCAACTTGGAATGGATGAATATTCTTCTATCGAAGAATTAGAAGATATATTTACCGATTTCGAAGCTTGGCCAGATTATGTCGTAAACTCTCGAAATGTAAGATATAGATATTCTAGAACTCTTACGCCAACGGTTATAGCTGGAGGAGAAGTAATTCAGCATAATGTTTCTGATTATGAAATGCGAAGACCTTTTGGTTGGGAAAGAATTATTGAAAAATCAGATTACATAAAGCTTGAAAACATCGCTGGTTCAGAAGTTAGTTACAAATTCACTTTGGATAAGAGTTTCGACGAAACTAGAGGATTAAAGGATAAAATAGGCTTTATTCACGTTTCAACTGATGAAGAAAATGGAGTTTATAATATTCAGGTTAACCTTACAGTTAGACCTAATATCAATATTCTTGGAGATGTAACCGCAAAAGTAACCACTAGAGGGCTTGTGGATATTTTCAAGGGAATGTTTGACCTAGACGATTAATAAAAGGCCTATTTACAGGCCTTTTTTCTTTTCAATTAAAATGGCCTGTACTACACTGCAGGCCATTCATGACACAGCAAAAGTACTCCCATTATTCGCATATTCTTAAGGGTCAAAGACTCCCTGCATTAATATTAGATTACGATCTTTTAAAAAAGAATGTTGAAGATATCATTAAGCGGGCCGATGGGAAAAAAATTAGACTTGCTTCTAAATCTATTAGATCAGTACCCATTTTAAAGCGCTTATTAAGTGACTATCCAGAGTTTCAGGGCATTCTCTGCTTCAGTATTGAAGAGGCCGTATTTCTTGCTGAAAAGGGCCTAGACGATCTTCTTGTCGCCTACCCAAGTGTGCAAGCAAAGGTCATTGAACCTGTTTGTAATCTAACTAAAGAAGGGAAATTTATTACCTTGATGGTAGATAGCTTAGAGCAGGTTCAAACTATTCAAGCAGTGGCGGCAAAAAAAAATGCTGTGATAAATATTTGCTTTGATATCGATATGTCTATGCACCTGCCCGGATTAAACTTTGGCGTCTATAGATCCTCGTTAAGATCTCTCAAAAATGTTTTAGATCTTTTTGATAAAATTAAAGATTTTGAAAATGTAAAAGTTGTAGGGATTATGGGCTATGAAGCACAGATCGCAGGCCTTGGAGATAAAATTCCTGGCAACCCTGTTAAAGCGTGGATTGTAAGGCTTTTAAAAAAAATCTCTATACCAAAACTTCGAAAACTTAGAAAAGAAGTGGTGGATTCTCTTACTGAACGAGGGGTATCGCTCACCATTAAAAATGGTGGCGGAACAGGAAGTCTAAGGTCTACCTCAGAAGATAGTTCAGTAAATGAAATTGCCATGGGGTCCGGTCTTTTCTCTCCCACACAATTTGATCACTATAAAGATTTTAAATTTAATCCAGCTATGTTTTTTGCTCTTGAAATATCTAGAAATAGTGAAGGGCAAGTTTTTACCGCTAATGGTGGAGGCTATATTGCTTCAGGCCCTGTTGGTAAAGAGAAACTTCCAACTCCTTATCTACCTGAAGGAATGTCTTTAACCGCTAATGAAGGGGCCGGTGAAGTACAAACTCCAATTAAGATATCAGGTAGCGATATTAAGCTTGGAGATCCAGTCTTTTTTAGACATTCCAAAGCAGGTGAAGTTTGTGAACGATTTAATGAAATAACTTTAATTTCTGGAAATCAGATAGTGGAAAAAGTTCCAACTTATCGTGGTGAAGGACAATGCTTTTTTTAAATTATGGAAAATAAAATCTACGATGTCATTATTGTTGGGGCCGGGGTTTCCGGTTCTTTTATCGCGGACCAACTTACCAAAGAGGGAATGAAATGTCTGATGCTTGAGGCAGGGCCTTTTTTAGATAAGGACACTTATCCAACCCATGAAGTTGTGACTTCCTCAAAAATGTATTGGTCTGGTGGTATCGAGCTCAATAAAAATGCCTCTTTGGCCTTTCTAAGGCCTAAAGTTGTAGGTGGTGGTTCGATTGTTAACCAGGCGCTACTTGATCGTTTTGATGAAGAGGCCTTCGGGGATTGGCGATCTAAAAGTTCTATTTCTTATTTAAATAATAAAGATATGGCCTCATGGTATGACCAGGCAGAATCAAAAATATCCATTCAAACTATTCCCGAAAATGTCAGAAATAGAAATGCTAAAATATTTTTAAAGGGAATGGAGCAAAATGGGTTTAGTGCTAAGGCCTTAACGAGAGCGCAAAGTGGATGTGAATACGAAAAGGGAAATGACTGTATCGAATGTCTCTCTGGGTGTCGAATTGATAGTAAGCAGAGTATGCCGGTAACGACTTTAAAAAGCGCTTTAGATCAGGGGCTAAAATTAGTTTCTCTTTTTGAAGTTAAAAATATTAAGACAAGTGGTGATGGTGTAGAGATTTCAGGAATAAGAAATAAAAAAGATGTGAAAAAATTTAAGGCAAAAAAATTAGTTCTTGCTGCGGGGGCGATTGGTAATTCACTTCTGCTTTTAAGGTCAGGATTTAAAGATTCAAATCCGTCCATAGGTGAAAATTTTTATACTCATCCTCAGTATATGAGCTTGGGAGTATATAAAGATCCAGTCAATTCTTTTAAAAGTGCTTTTCAGTCAGTAAAATCAGATGATCCAAAATTTAGGAAATGGGGGTTTAAACTGGAAAATGTTTTTGCTCCACCGGCCGGTTTATCTATGTTGATTCCAGGACACGGTAAGGCCCATGTTGGTGATATGAGAAAAATCCCTTATATGGCCTGTATTGAAGTCGCAGTTAGAGATACTAATCCGGGAAAAATTTCTATTGATAACAAAGGAAGAACAGTTATCGATAAAAAATTAAACTCAGAAGATAAAAAGAGAAGAGATAAGGGAATCGAAATCATAAATAATATATTTTCGTCTACTGGAGCAGAAAAAATTATTAAAGGGAATACAGCAATTGGTCTTCACTTAATGGGTGGTTGTGTCTTAGGAACAGATGCTAATAAGTCTGTTACTAATCCAGAATTTAATCTTCACAGCAGTAAGAATGTATTTATTGCAGATTCATCCGTGTTTCCATCAGCGCCTGGGATCAATCCTTCATTAACCATTATGGCCTTATCAATAATGGCCTCACAAAACATAATTAGTGGGTTTTAAGTTATGACTTCAACATATTTAAACCAAAGAGAGCTTAAAGGATTTTTAAAACTGGCCGATGTTATGATTCCTGGAGAGGGAGATCTTCCCAGTTTTTCTAGTACTAACTTTGTAAATTTCATTGATTTGGTACTAGAAGAAGTAAATGATACCGATTTAGGAGATCTTAAGTTTTTATTTGGACTCCTGGCCATCATGCCAAACTTTCTAATTCACTGGTCTATGCTTTTTGTGGAAAACTTCCAGATAGGGCCTGATTTTCTAAAAGGAAATTTAGCTAAAATTGAGATAGGTCTAAAAGGGATTATCTATTCACTCTATTATTCTCGTCTCCCAGACCATAATGCTGATGGTGATAAGATTTTTAAAGTTCTCGGTTGGGAAACGAATATTCCAGGACTTCAAAAGCAAAATAACACGCAAAAAGAAAAAGAGCTTTGTAACGGTGGAGAAAGACCGGCCCAGTTTCTTTGATTAAAACTTTACTAAATATAATCTTTTGGCCTTAATTTATCTAATGAAGGTTTTACTCTATTTATTACTAATATCATCTTGTTCCCATTTAAGGTCTGTTGACCTGGCCCCGGGAGAAAAAAAGAGTGATCACTACTCTAGGGGTAGAAAAATAATGATTACTACCCAGGGACCTGCATCAACTTTGGCAGGGAAAAAAATATTTGAGCTGGGGGGGAATATTTATGATGTCGCAGTTGCCATCTCCTTTGCGATCTCCGTTGAAAGGCCCCAATCTACCGGGATTGGTGGGGGAGGTTTTTTACTCCATCATCAAAAAGGAAAAACTCCCAAGGCCTTAGATTTTAGAGAGAGGGCCCCTCATAGATCAAGTGAGAAGATGTATCTAGATAAAAGCGGTCAGGAGATCAAAGGTTTGTCGAGGAAGGGAATCAAGTCTGTTGGGGTACCAGGTTTGGTGGCAGGGCTTATACAAATCCATGAGAGTTATGGGCTGCTTCCCTTAAAAACAGTTATGAAACCGGCCATTAACTTGGCGCGAAATGGTCTTGAAATTTATCCCGAACTTTTTAGAGCACTTAAAATTAAAGAGTCAGTGCTAAGAAAATTCCCTGCCAATTTAAAAGTCTTTTTTACTAAGGGAAAATTGAAACAAAAGGGAGATCTTTTAGTTCAAAAGGATCTGGCACGAACACTTGAAATTATTGCGCGGAAAGGATCTTCGGGGTTTTATAAAGGAGAGGTCTCTAGAGCGATTATTTTGGAGTCAAAAAGATTAGGTGGTATTCTCTCTCAAAAGGACTTGGATGGGTACCGGGTAAAGTCTAGAGAACCCATAAAAGGAACTTATAGGAATCATTCAATCTTTTCTATGCCACCTCCAAGTTCTGGTGGTGTACACATCATCCAAATCTTAAATATTTTAGAAGGATATGATTTGAAAACACTTGGGGTGCAAAACCCTAAGACTATTCACTTAGTATCTCAGGCCATGCAAGCTGCCTTTTATGATCGAGCGATGTATCTCGGGGACACTGACTTTGAAAAGGTTCCGGTTACGGGACTAATATCTAAAAAATATGCCAGCAGTATCCGGAAAAAAATAGATCAAGAAAAGTTTTTGGAATTAAAAGGTGAGGATCCAAATTTTTATGAGTCTTTAGAGACTACCCATTTCAGCGTTATGGATGGAGATGGTAATGTTGTGGTTTCTACTCAAACAATTAATGGATATTTTGGTTCTGGAGTGATGGTGCCAGGAACGGGGATTATTTTAAACAATGAAATGGATGATTTTGCTACCAAAGTTGGCAATTTAAACTTGTTTGGAGCTGTGGGAGGGTCTAAAAATTTAATAAGGCCTAAAAAGACCCCCTTATCCAGTATGTCTCCTACTATCGTTTTTAAAAAGGATAAACCTATTTTGGCCTTAGGGTCTCCTTCTGGAACCAAAATCCTAACTTGTGTGATGAGTACTATTTTGAATTACCTCGAATTTGGGCTCTCTTTGAGGCAATCACAAGAGCTAGTTCGCTATCACCATCAATGGAAACCAAATTTTCTAAGGATTGAAAAACCTGGATTTAAAAGCAGTACGATGAGAAAACTTGAGGATATGGGATATGCTATTAAGGAAAAATCTCTTGGCTGTAAAGTTCAGTCCATTGCCCGTGAGGGCGATGAGCTGATTGGTGTATCTGATCTTCGAGGCCAAGGCATGGCCTGGGGTATTTAGTGTTTTTGATTTGAGAGATAGAGCCTAAAAGATTTATCTTTAGACCTTCTAATAATACATTTCCCATTTAGTTTTTTTTCACAAAGAAAATCGTAAAAATCAGGAAGGGTATCGGCAACTTCTAAAATAGATTTTCCTTCATGTTCGCCAAAATCAATATAGACCTTATCTTCCTCTAAAATACCAGTTAGGGGACTTTGTGGTATCGCCATTATTCCCTCCTTAGAATAAGTGATTTATTTACTGTGCAATGTGTTTATTTTCTAATAACGCGCATGCTTTGAAAAGAAATTTAAACTTAAGGAAACTACTTTGCTCTATCTTCGCTTGAGTTTTGGATCAAAATAGTCGCGAAGCCCGTCTCCCATTAGGTTAAATCCAAGAAGAACGAAAAAAATACAAAGTCCTGGAAGGGTTACCATGGAGGGATTGGATTCAATGAAGGGCCTTGCATCTGAGAGCATGATTCCCCATTCCGGTAGGGGCGGTTGGGCCCCGAGTCCTAAAAAACCGAGTGCTGCCACACTTAGGATGGCCTCACTAAATCCTAGAGTTGCCTGAACTATTAGGGGGGCCAAAATATTGGGAAATATTTCTTTAAAAATGATTCTTCCGGAGCTGGCACCAGAGGATACTGCTGCCAGGTGGTAGTCTTTATTTTTTTCCACCATAACACTTGATCTAACAATTCTGGTGAAGTTTGGGATACCAACTATTGCAACGGCCATCATGGCATTATTAAGGCCAGGCCCTAAAATAGAAATAACCAAAATGGCCAAAAGAATACTGGGAAAGCTCATCAAGACATCGATGACTCCCATAATAATGGTGTCGACAGTGCCTCTAAAATAACCACTCAAAAGACCAAGGGTAGTCCCACAAGTTAAAGAGATGGCCACTACGGAAGCGCCGACAAGGAGGGAAATTCTACTTCCAAAGAGAAGCCTGGAGAGGATATCTCTTCCTAGATCATCAGTACCTAGAAGAAAGCCTTTCTCTTGAAAAGGGGAGATCCGTAAAAAATCTGTATAGATGGAACTAGGATCATGAGAGCTAATAATCGGGGCAAAAATGGCCAGTAAGACAAAGATAAAAATGATGAAAAGCCCAAGAGAGAGACCTCTATATTTTATCATTTATCCCCCCGAAGCCTGGGGTTGGCCCATAAGTAGGCCAGGTCCACGAGTCGATTTATAAGGACTACCAACGTACCGATTAATAAAACTCCACCTTGGATTGAGGGGTAATCTCTTTGATTTACTGAATGGACAATCCACTTGCCAATTCCAGGCCAAGAAAAAATAGTTTCGGTCAAAATGGCCCCTGTAATTAATCCACCAAGCATAAGTCCGATGATCGTGATGATGGGGATGAGGGCATTTTTCAAAGCGTGTTTAAAAATAATATTAAAACTATTTTGTCCCTTGGCCTTGGCCGTTTTTATAAAATCTTCATCGAGAACTTCAAGCATTGAAGAGCGGGTCATTCTAGCGATTATTGCCAAAGGAATAGTTCCCATCACAAAAGCAGGAAGGATTAGATGTTTTATGGCCGAAAAAAATGGTGCCAGGCCATCTTCTGCAATGACTTCTCTTTGCAAAGTATCGATTAGCATAAATCCCGTCCAGGGTTCTACAAAATAAGCGACACTAAGCCTTCCGGAAACAGGAGTAAGTCCTAGGTGAACAGAAAAGAATAAAATAAGTAAAAGTCCCCACCAAAAAATAGGCATGGAGTATCCCGCAAGAGAGATAGACATTAAGATGTAATCTACTGGAGAATTTCTCTTAACGGCAGCGAGAACACCCAGGGGAATTCCCAGAGTCAGCGCAAAAATTAAAGCGGTAAGAGAGAGTTCTATGGTGGCAGGAAAGCGGGAGAAAAACTCTTCAGCAACACTTGTTCCCGTAATAATCGATTTCCCTAAGTCCCCTTGCATGAGTCCTTTTATATAGACAAAAAATTGTTGATGTAGGGGAAGGTCAAGCCCGAGCTTTGTCTTCATCAGGGCATAAACTTCAGGACTATTTCCTCTCTCTCCAAGAAGAGTCATGACAGGATCTCCTGGTACAAGTCTTACGACTAAAAAGGCCAGGAGACAGATGCCAAAAAGGGTTGGCAACATTTTGATTAATTTAAAGGAGAACCTTTTAATCATTTTTTACTTTTTTCAAGTTTTATTGTTGAAAAAATATCATGGCCTAAAGGAGATAATTTGTAACCTTGTACTTCATCAAGCATTGCTCGATAAACAACAGAGTGTGCAATAGGAACCCACGGCGCTTCTTCTTTAAAGATTTTTTGTGCCTTTTTATACAATATGGATCTTTTTTTCTGATCATTTTCTCTAATGGCCTTAACAATGGCCGAATTAAATTTTTTGTCGCACCATCTAGCTAAATTAGAGCCTGTTTTAATAGAGGCACAGCCAAGTAAAATATTAAGAAAGTTATCGGGATCTCCGTTATCTCCAGTCCAACCCATTTGGATCAAGGAGTGCTCTCCTTTATTTGCCTTTGATAAATAAGTCGCCCAGTCATAGGTAATAAGTTTTGCTTTAATTCCAACCGCTGCTAAATCAGCTTGCATCATTTCCCCCATTTTCTTTCCATTGGGGTTGTAAGGACGGTTTATAGGGAGGGTCCAAATTTCAGTTTCAAATCCTTGTTCATAACCGGCCTTTTTTAAAAGTTCTTTGGCAAGTTTTGGATTGTATTTATAATCTTTAATGGAATCATCGTATGACCAAATTCCCGGAGGAATAGGGTTTTTTGCTACGATGGCATGGCCCATATAAATGGCCTTAATATAAGCGCTTTTATTTAAGGCATGACTTATCGCCAGTCTTACAAGCTTGTTATTAAAAGGTTTCTTTTCAGTATTAAATGCTAGGTAGGACACATTAAGTCCTGCACCTTGAACAATTTTTATTTTTTTATTGGCCTTCATGGAAGGCAGATCAGAGGGGGCCGGATTATAGATGAAATGGCACTCACCAGTTTTAAGCTTTTGATAGCGGACATTTGCATCAGGAGTGATGGAGATGACCAAATTTTTAATCACTGGAACAGTTCCAAAAAAATCAATATTTTTCTTATACCGAATCTGGCTATCTTTTATGTACCTGATAAAAATAAAAGGTCCAGTACCTACAGGGTAATGATCAATTTTATCGGCATCTTTTTTTGAGATTAAATGTTGCCCATATTCTTTAGATAAAATACTCATAAAGGGCATGGCCATATTAGCTAAAAAAGGAGCATTGGGATAAGCGAGCACGATCTTAATTTTATAATCATTGATTTTAACAATATCTTTAATAAGCTTGCCCATCTCCATGGATTGAAAATACTCATAAAGGCCTCCACCTATATTGTGAAAGGGGTGCAATACATCTCTCTGACGGTTAAAGGAAAATAAAACATCTTCAGCATTAAATTCCCTCGTGGGTTTGAAGTATTTTGTCTTATGAAACTTCACACCTTTTTTGAGATTAAATATATAGGTTAGTTTGTCTTTAGATATTTCCCAGGATTCTGCTAGAGAGGGGATGATCTCAGTGCTTCCGGGAGCAAAATCTACCAATCGATTGTAGATGGTATAAGAAACGGCATTATTAGAGGTTCCGTCAGTGGTGATTTGGGGATTAAAGGCGACTGGGCTTCCTTCGGAGCAATAGACAAAAGTCTTGGCATGCAGAGAAAATAAAGGCAAAAAGCTTAAAAAAATTAGGTACTTAAATAGTCTCATCTTTAACTCCTACAGGGGGAGATATGTTATAATGAACGAGGGCCTATGAAAACAAACAAGAAACAAATTACGAGTAATTTCAAAGGATTAGATTCAAGTAAGAAAAAATCACTGAGTCAGGAAAAAAAACACCACAAACATCAAAATCAGCAGGAACAGTTAAATCGCTCCAATAAAAAGGGACATAATCTACACGATTTAATTAAGAAGGTAGCTTAAAAGGGAGTGCTTTTTTTATTTTAATCCCCTCTTTACTCACTACACATTGATAGACCAGAATTTCTAGTCCTAATTTATGGCCTTCTTTTAGAAGACGACTGTATTCGGGGTCTATTTCAGTCGCAGGCATGAAACTATTCACATCTTCTCGCTGTACCAGATAAAACATCACGCCCCGATGGCCTTTTTGAATTAAATTTGTAAGTTCACGAAGATGTTTTTGTCCTCTTTCTGATTTGGCATCAGGAAAGAGTGCTGTTTTTTTATCTCCTAGCAGGGTTACATTTTTAATCTCTACAAAGCATTGCTCATCACCCTTTGAAAGAAAAATATCAAGGCGACTATCGCCAACTTTGTATTCGGGTTTTATATATTCATAACCTGTAAGCTCTTTAATCTCGTCGTTTTTAATAGCTTCTAAAACAATTTTGTTAGGAAGGTGAGTATTCACTCCAATCCAGGTCTTTCCATTTGAAGTCATCTCCAGGCCATATTTTAATTTTCTTTTGGGATTATCATGAAAACTTAAAAGGCATTTCCAACCGGGTTCTAGGCATGTTTTCATGGAGCCAGTATTGGTGGAATGAGCGGTAATAATATCGCCACTTGGAAGTTCAACATCCACCAAAAAACGCTTGTAGCGCTTTATGATGGTTGCTTCAACGAGTGGGGGGGAGTATTCCAATTAGAATTCCTGCATTTCCATCATGGTGGACATTCTAAGGATCTTTGGCATGATGGGAAGAAATCTTGCGGCCTCTACCATATACCAATCAAAGACTCCATCATCGAGGTCATCAAGCTTTCTTCGAGCTATAACTCGGTCTTTCTCAGCAATGTATTTTTTTACTAAAACAGTTGCGATTTTTTTCTTAGTTCTTTTATAACTAGGAGTTTTTGGATAAAAATTAGTATTAGAAAACTTTACAACTTGTTTTCTAAGGTCATTAGCTCCTGACTGATATTGGAAGTAGGGTTTGAATATTTTACTTCCCTCTTTAGAAGAGGTGATAACTTCATCAGTTTGAGTAAATAGCACTTTATCTGAAAATTTAGTTATTAGCTCAACTAAGGATTTATCCTCAATGTTTAGTGACCACCTTTGGCCAGTTTTTGCAATGTTGAGTAAAAGTTCTTTTTCAAAATATTCAAAGTATTTATTGTAGAATTTTTTTACAGCACTTAAATTCTTCTCTGTTAAGTCCAATCTTTTAAGGTGGAAATTAAAATCAGACTTCATTTTTTTAACAAGAGGTACTTGGTTATCGTTACCTGGAATTAAGTCTTTGAAAATAATTTGCGAAACACTTCCCCATCTTGCAAAAGACTCCTCTTGAAACTTTTTAACTTCGGCCTTGTACTCTTCACTTCTAAGGTCACGAATATAAGAGAACTTATCAAAAATAGAGAAAAATGTTGCTTTTGGTGCCGCGGCCTTAACAATGAGGTCAAGCTTTGAGGCCATCCACTTAGCATTTCCTTCAGGAGAGACCTGAACCTTTCTTAAAACTTTATTAATCTTTTTTCCTTTAGCTTTTTCTAATTCTTCTTCCAAAGTTAAAAATAAGGAGTAAGCAAGTACGGAGGGCGCCTCCATCCAATATTTATGATTTCCAATAATAGGGTTGGCCAGATAGTCCCAAACTTTACAGTCTTGAAACATTCCAATTGCTTTATGATCATCTGTACAAAAGAGTGGGAAATCCATTTCTTCCCAGTCTTTGTCGTCACTGTAGCCCCATTCAATTGCCTTTTTATCATAGGCCAGTGCTTCTCTTCCAAGTCTTATAAGACCACCCTGCATAGCAGCTGAAAAGCTTGGTGTGTAATCCATAACAGATGAAGTTGGATAAATTCCTTCAGGTAAAAGACCACTTAAGAAATAAACTTTAGTAAGGTCATCCCATTTATCGTGAGTGATATTGGTATAAGTACTAGCTGCAAAATTATGCCTTAGACCTAAAGTATGTCCTACTTCATGGGCCACAACTTCTCTAATATAATCCGCAACATATCTATGAATAATAACCTTACTTTCTTCTTCTGAGGTATCTTCAAGTTCTTTTAAAATTACATAAGCATCAGGTGCCATGGAGTGCTCCATGTGGAATTGACACTTCTGTGCAGACTCAAAACCTTTTAGTCCGAGTGGATTTGGAGTTGTTTCTTCTCCCGGAAATTTTGCCAACATCTTCTTTAAAAGATTTTTAGCTCTTTTAACTCCGCCAATGGCAAAAGAAGAAGTCATATAAACATGAGTTTGAAGAATTTCACCCGTTAGAGGATCCGATTGAATGTCAGCATAGGCAAAACCAGCAGTTTTCCAATCCATCCATGCTACGATGTTATAACCTGGCTCGTGAACCCCAATATTTTTTGGAAGGTCGGCAACTTTTAAAAACTCTCTTCCAAATGCCTTATTCCAATATAAGATTCCATCTCTTACTGCTTCCTTATACTCTGAAGGAACATTGTCCGAGATGTAGTATGTAACTTGTTTTTTTGGATCAAATCGTAAAATGTTTACAACGGAACTTTCATCTCTTTCTTCTGCTTCAGGATCAAGCATGGGATAAGCATGAAAGTATCCTACCTTTTGTAGTTTAGAACTCTTTTTTGGTTTGAAATTTTTATTTTCTTCATAAGAAGAGAAAGTAAACTTAACTCGCCAATCACCATTTCCTGAGGTTCCAGGAATTTGGTAATGAATGAATTGATCAATGAATAAATAATTTCCTCTATGCTCAACTTTATCAATAAAGCTATGAGTTACTTGAATTGGTATTTCTTTTGAGGAACTGCCCATTCCACTTTTATAGAAGATGGTGCTCATCCCTGCTTTGAAATCTACCGTAATAGTAAGGTCATCTTCAGCAACGATAGGGAATTCAGAGATGAATTTTTTAGTATCCAGAGAAGTCGTTGTTAGCTTTCCGTCGAGTACCTCAAACAAAAAAAGTGAGTTACCTCTTTTTTTAAAAAATACCACTTTTGATGCCATGGCATTTCCAGTAGGTGCCGGAGCGATGGTGATCCCTGCCGCTGTCATCAGAAGTCTGTGATTTAGTGCCAGGTTTTTATTGAAGGTAATATTGTAGTTAACTTGACCTGATTTATCGCCGGAAAATGATTTCGTACCATAAATTAGGTTATTTAGAGGGGCGGAAAACACAGCAGAACTTGATAGAAGGCATAGAACTAAAAAGAAATTTTTTAATTTCATTTTTTCTCCCTGAGGTGGTAGAGATTGACAAACTTTTTAACATCGTAACACTAACAAATGTTAAGGTTAGTAGTCAAAAAATATGAGTAAAACCATGAAAGAAAGAATGGCCAAAATTTTGCTGTCAACCAACTGTGTACAGGTATCTCCCCAAGAACCTTTCTCTTATGCATCGGGCCTGAAAGGGCCAATATATTGCGATAATCGCAAGCTGCTTTCCCATGTCTTAGAGAGAAAACAAGTAGTTGAGGGGCTTCTCAAATTGATTGAAGCTTCAGAGGTTAAGTTTGATTCGGTATGTGGACTCGCCACTGCTGGAATTCCTCACGCCGCTTGGGTGGCCGATAAGCTCGATATTTCAATGATTTATGTACGTGGAAAGGCCAAAGAACATGGCAAGAAAAATCAAATTGAAGGTGAGTATAAACAAGGGGAGAAGGTCATTTTAATCGAAGATTTAGTCAATCAAGGCTCAAGTCTCAAGGGTGCGGTAGAAGCTTTAAAAAGTGAGGGACTAGATCCCATCGCCTGTTTTTGTATAGTGAATTATGAAATGAAGGTGGTCGAAGAAATACTTCCTTCCTTAGGGATTTCTCTCCATTCATTAACCGACTTCTCAACGATTATAAATGTGGCAAATTTGGATGATAAAGAGCTGAAAATACTTAAGAATTGGCATAATAATCCGAAGGCCTGGACACCCTCTTAATGGGTTGAATAATTTTATCATTAGGGGTAGTTTCTCCTAAATATTACAATAACTTATAAAAAATAAATCACGGGGAGTGATAAATGGTCGATCATATGAAAATTAAATTAAATGGCACTGAAATTGAATTGCCAGTAATTGAGGGAACAGAAAATGAGAAGGCCATTGATATTTCAAAATTACGAGCAGAAACAGGCCATATCACTCTAGATAATGGATTTGGAAATACTGGCTCTTGTAAATCTAAGATCACCTTTTTAGATGGTGAAAAAGGTATTCTACGTTATAGAGGCTATCCCATTGAGCAATTGGCCGATAATTCATCCTTCTTAGAAGTCTCTTATCTATTAAACCATGGAGAGCTTCCTAATAAAGTAGAACTAGAAAAATTTGAAAAGACAGTAAAGGAACCTACCCTTCCGGTAGGGATATGTGATCTTTTAGATGATTTTCCAAAAACTGCTCATCCTATGGGAGTGGCCGCCTCAGCAATTGTTGCTCTCTCTGCATTTGTCCCTCGTGAAAATCTAGATATTACTAAGATTGATAAGGATGAGGTGCTTGGGCAATTGATGGAAAGTATTAGCATTATTGCTGCTCGTTTCTTTCGGCACCGGCAAGGGAAAAAAATAATTGGAACTGACCCCAATCTAAGTTACGTAGAAAATCTTTATAATATGATGTTTGACGAAATTCCTTCTGAGAAAGTTAAAAAAGCTCTCGAGGTCCTTCTCATTCTTCACGCTGACCACGAACAAAACTGTTCGGCCTCAGCTGTTAGAGTAATCGGTTCTGCCCAGACGAACCCATATGCTTGTATTAGTGGTGGAATAAGCGCTCTTTGGGGAGCTCTTCACGGAGGGGCCAACCAAGCAGTGATGGAAATGTTGCAGGATATTCAAGATAATGGTGGTGATTATCGTAAGGCCTTAGACCGCGCTAAAGATAAGGAAGATCCATTCAGACTTATGGGATTTGGCCATAGAGTTTATAAAAACTTTGATCCAAGGGCCAAAATTATTAAAAAGGCATGTGACACCGTTCTTGATCAACTAGGAGTTTCTGATCCACTACTAGATGTGGCCAAGGGACTTGAAAAAGTTGCTCTAGAGGATCCTTACTTTGTAGATAGAAAACTCTATCCCAATGTTGATTTTTATTCAGGAATTATCTACCGAGCACTCGGAATTCCAACAGATATGTTTACTGTCATGTTTGCTATTGGAAGACTTCCCGGTTGGTTTGCCCAGTGGAGAGAGCTGGCCGAGTTCAAAGGCTCAAAAATAGCTAGGCCCAGACAAGTTTACATGGGTGAAAATGAACGTGATTATATTCCGATGGAAAAAAGATAAGCTTATTTTTTAGCTTTTTCTTTTGCCTTGGCGATTTTATCAGCGAATGAAGAGCCATATTTTTTCTGGAACTTCTCAATTCTACCTTCTGTGTCCATTACCTTTTGCTTACCAGTATAAAACGGGTGACAGGCGCCACAGATATCTATTTTTGAAAGTGCAGCAGTGCTTCTCGTGTCGTAAGTAGCTCCGCAAACACAAGTGATAGTTACATTTTTGTATTCAGGATGGATTCCGTCTTTCATTTTTGGGTCCTTCTAGGCCATTGATTTAATACAACAGCAGGTTTGAAAATAAGGCAGTAATTTCGCTAATTTTGGTCGCTCTGTCAACTTAGGTCGGAAAAAATATCAGTGAGCGCTACAACTTCCACAACCCGCATCTTCTTCATCAGGAGCTCTTAGATCTGCTAGTGGCCAGTGGCCATAGCGCTTATTGATATCCTCAAGAGCATGTAAAAGTTCAGGGTACTCAGTTTGAAAAAAATCTTTTTTATCCTCTAGATCAGTACAAGTTACATAATAGACAATATCTTGATCTGGAGTTCCTCCAAGAGAGATGAATGCCTTTAATTTTAAAGACTTATATTGGCAAAATGTCCAATTATCGGATGTGAGGGTATTCCATTTTTCGCTCACCAGATCTCCTAATATGGTAATTTGCACAAACCTTAGCAATTTTCAGTTGCCAGAGCAAGCCAAACACTTGTAAGGTGTGCCACTGAATAATCAATCAATTGGAGTATCCCATGGCCAAGGGACCTAGAGTAATCATACATTTAGAGTGCACAACCTGCAGAACTAGCGGTAAACCTGGAGTTAGTCGTTATTCAACTACTAAAAACAAGAAAACTACGCCGGATAGAATGGAGCTTAAAAAGCACTGTAGATTCGAAAATAAGCACACTGTTCACAAAGAAATTAAATAATTAAAAAGATCGATCTCGCTTATTGAATAGCTTTAAGTATTTCTTACTTAATAGGTAGGGATGTTCCCTATTTGAAGCAGTGATAATAAAGGATTGTTTCCTTTCAATTTTTAGATTGGGAAAGGAATTTATGATAGTTGATATATTATAAGTATACTTTGTACCTACCTCATCTAAAATTTCTAGAGTGTACAAAGGCCTTGATAGATAGTGGTGGATCCTCTTTCTTACCTTATTTGGCATCTCATCTAAAATAACATCACTTTTTAAATTGGTTAAATTCTCTATATATTTTTCAACCTTAGGCATGGCCAAAGCTCGTCCATTTTTTCCTACCCATTGACCTTCTTTTTGATCAATGGACAATTTTATTTTTTTGCCTTGAAAAATTTTAACCGAGGTTATTTTCATTGGAGATTGGGAAAATATTCGTGGATTTATAAAATATGTAAGGTCTAATTTTTCTAAGGAGTAATCAAGCATATCAATTTGAAAGATGGAGTTTTTATCTGAAACCGTCAAATAGGTAGAGTTTGAAATAGAATCTATCATCCCAAATTTTATTTCATCTTGATCTCCATCTTCGTGGATGATTTTAACTTCCATAAGAGGAGTATCTAAAGAGAAACTAGAGAGGGTTAAAGGATCTTTCAGATATAGCTTTTTTATTTTGATATTTTTTAAAGTCTTAAAAAGAACGGCCAGTGATTTTTCTTCTGCCGGAAGTTTTCTTGGAACAATTAAATTCCATCGCCCTTCTGACTTTTTGAAATGAAATTCTCCTAGTCGATTTTTAAGCCAAACTTCTTTTGCAGTATGCATATTTTCTTGAAAGAACAAAGATTTGGGAACAAGTCCTTGATTAGAATTTAATGTGGGCGCCCTAAAGAGTTCAGTGAACAGGGCACTAATACAAAGCACAAGAGCGAATGACATCAGTATAAGGCGAGATGTGTTAGGTTTTTTTAGCATTTAATTCCCTAGGTAAATTCTTGTTTACTTTTACCCATTTTATAATGAATGTTTACCTTAGTATAGATTATCCCAATGGTGAATTATGAAATTTATTGAGTATTTTAGTGAAGGCGGCTTTATCATGTACCCCCTGCTGTTTTGTTCAGTTGTGGTTTGGGGCGTATTTATAGAAAAAGTTTGGTTTTTATCCAGATTTAAAAAAGACTTTAAAGGACTCCATAATAAGGTCATCAATCTTTTAGAAGACGGTAAAGTACTCGAATGTATAGGCCTTGTTAAAAGCGCTAGGCCTTATTTAGAGACTCCCTTTCTTGCTGTTTTAGAAGGTAGGAAATTAGAAAAAGAAGAATGGGAAAAAAGTATTTCTCGCAAGCTATCTGAAACCCAATTAGTTTTAAAACGATTTCTTTGGCTCCTTGGAACCATTGGTAACCTCGCTCCCTTTATAGGCCTATTTGGTACTGTTATGGGGATTATTAAATCTTTTGATTCTATGGCCAAATCAGGAAAAACGGGCTTCGCTGTTGTTTCCTCAGGTCTTGCTGAGGCCTTGATCGCAACAGCTGCAGGTATCTTAGTCGCTGTAGTCGCTGTGTTATTTTATAATTTTTTCCAATCACAAATAAACTCTCTTAACTTGCGAATCAAAAATAATCTTGAAGAGCTAGTATTGAAGGTGGAAAAAAATTAATGGGAATTGGCATAAAAAAAGATAACGAAGAAGCTGATATTATCGCTGATATCAATATGACTCCTTTTATCGATATTATGCTAGTACTGCTAATAATATTTATGATGACTAGCTCAGTAAATATTCAATCAGGTCTTGATATAAATATTCCCTCATCAACCTCTGCGGCAAAAGGCAAACAAAAGGAAGGGGTTTTGATTTCTCTAGATAAAAGTGGGAATTTATTTGTAGATGGGAGAAAATCAAGCTTAAAAAATTTAAAGTCCAATATTGCCAAGGCATTAACTAGTGCTGGCAACAAAATAGTTATATTTGAAGGGGATAAAAATTCAAGTTTGGAAGAAACTTTGAAAATTATTGATATTGCTAAGAGTGCTGGGGCCCAAAAATTTGCAATTGCTGCCAAAGAAAAATAATTAGGCGCTTTCTTTTTCAACTTCTGGTTCTGAAGGAATCTCTTCCTCTACTTCAACTTCAACTTCAACTTCTTGTTCGAACTTAGGTCCAATGGCCATGAGGAAATTCTTAAATAAGGTTTTTTGCCCCGTCTTAAAAAACTTAAACTCTGCCACGATTCTATAGGGATATTTAAGTTCACTTATTATTTTACTTTCTAGTCCAAAGGACTTGCAATCTGTAACTACTGCGGCAACATCTAGCGATTTGGGAACATTTAGTTTTAAAAATATAGTGGACCCTATATAAAATTTTTGTTCAGAGAAAAAGTGAATTTTATCAAAATTTATTTCATATAATACGGCCTGTCCATGTGCCATTTTATCGTCAGGTATTGAAATACTACGCTGATGAAGGGTAAACGGCCCACCTTCCTTTGCTTCACCACTCTCTTTTGATGGTTCAGGCGATTGATCATCAAAAAGAAATTCTTTTTGTAAGTCTGAAATGTCTTTTATTTTCTCGATATCGCCATCAGAGTTTTTTAAACGAGCTTTCAAGATGGCAATTAGATGATCTTTTAGATGCCATATTCTCATGGATACTTTTTTTAAAACTACTGGGTCTCTTGTGCTTTTTAAAATACTCATAAGAGTATTTTCCCCTAAAAAGTGGTTAGACCTATGAGAGGAATAATTTACCTTGTCAGGAATAATTTACCTGCCTTTGGAGGGGTACCCTTATAGGCCTTAGACTTTAAGCATATTCAATTTAATTCCCCTCATAGGAGACCTCAGGTATGCATTATTTTATAATTATGAGTTTATTTTTATCTTCCAGTTTAGCGTTTGCAAAAGATAGCAAAAATCTTGATCAAGAATTTATACCTGGTGAATTTATTGTAAAACTAAAAACAGGAGTATCTTTAAAATCAATTAAACTTAGTCCCTCAATAAATATAAAAAAATCTATTAATGAGTCCTTTGCAGTCGTAACGGCCTCATCAAATAAGTCAGTAGAAAATATTATTAGCGTTTTAGAAAGTAATCCATTAGTCGAATATGCGGAACCAAACTTTATCTGGAGAATTGTAACGCCAATCGATGAAGGAAAGCTAAACTCATCTGTTTCCCTTGAAGGTAATTTAAACTCCCCAGATGATCCATTCTTTAATACTCAGTGGGGACTTTCAAATACTGGAGAGAATGAGCCAAAGGCAAAGACCAGTGGGGTAGCAGGAAGTGATATAAATGCAATTCGTGCATGGGCCATCAATAGAGGATCTAAACGAGTTAAAATTGCAGTAATTGATACGGGAGTAGATTATAGGCACATAGATTTGAGAGATCAAATGTGGGTGAACAAGAAAGAGCTGTATGGAACAAAAGGCGTTGATGACGATGAAAATGGTTATGTAGATGATATTTATGGCCATGATTTTTCAAACGAAGATGGAGATCCAATGGATGGCCACGGACATGGAACTCATTGTGCTGGAGTTATTGGAGCGGCCCACAACAATCAAACAGGTATTGCTGGTGTTATGCCAGAGGTAACAATCGTTGCAATTAAATTTTTGTCTGATAGCGGAAGCGGAGGTACTGACCAGGCCATTGCAGCTATTGAATATGCTATTAAAGCTGAAGTCGATGTAATGTCTAATTCATGGGGTGGAGGTAAATATTCAGAGGCGCTTAAAGAGACTATTATGAAGGCCTCAAATGCGGGAATCATATTTGTGGCGGCCTCAGGAAATAAATCAAGTAATACTGATGAAGAACCTCATTACCCTTCAAGCTATGATCTACCAAATGTTGTCTCAGTTGGTGCCCTAACCGCTCAAAATAAAATTGCCAGTTTTTCTAATTACGGAGCAAATACCGTGGATATTGCTGCTCCTGGGAAAAACATAAATTCAACAGTTCAAGGTAATAAATATAAAGTTTATTCAGGGACATCTATGGCCGCCCCTCACGTGGCCGGTGCCTTAGGTCTTTTAATATCTCAAACAGGACGTATTCCACATGAAGAGATGATGGACAGACTTATTGCTACTGCAGAACCGGTAAAACGATTAAGAGGAAAGGTAAAAGACTATAGTGGAAGACTTAATGCCTATAACCTTCTTTCAAATACGAGACCTTATAAAAACATTCCAAAGGAAAGCGATTGGGAGAGTGTTGCTGTTGAAGTCTTTGAATCGGCCCATCCTTACGTAGCTGATTCTAATGTCTCTAAGTCTTATCGTGTGCCAGGAGCAAAATTTTTAAGAATAAAAGTTCGAAAAATGGATTTAGAAAAAAGTTATGACTATCTTAAAGTATCCGCTAAGGGAGTTGTCTACGATAAAATAAGTGGGCAGGGTGAAAATAGAACTTCTGTTTATATAGATGGTGATAGCGTAGATATCCAATTCAAATCTGATTCTTCAGTAAATAATTGGGGATTTGTAATTGATGAAATTGAGGCCGTAAGATAGCGGCCTCATCTTTACATATACAGGTGTTTGTATTTTCTAAGAAACTTTGAAAGAGATCCAACCTTATCTAATGTTCTAATCGCACTAGTTGATAAACGTAGCTTAACCGTTTCACCAGATTCAGGATCAAAAACTCTTTTAGTTTGTAAGTTAACCTGTTGCTTCATCTTGGTTCTATTTTTGGCGTGAGAGACTTTATTCCCTACTAGTCTTCTTTTACCTGTAAGATCACATGAGCGTGCCATAGTTAATTCCTTTAAAAATTAAGTATTTGTATATATATCGACGGGTGGCGAAGAGCAAGGGCCTTCTTAAAAATCAGGAGATTTTCTAATTTATTCCCCCTTAAACAAGTGAAATCAGGTAAAATCAACACATTGCAAGGAGAAGCAGATGAAAAAGTGGGTCTTAATCGGCAGTTTTATGGTGGCAAGCATCCTTTTCGCCCAAAAGTATGAATACAAGGAGCCGGAGCTTGGGTACCAAAAAAAAGAGCCATCTTCATCCAAGTTTTTAAGGATAAATGCACTAGAAATTAAAATGGGGAAAATGTATCAGCGGATGCAGGCCTTAGAAGAGAGGGTTCAAAAGTTAGAGGCGGGAGCTCTTTAGTTCGTTGTCTTATTGTGAAAGAGACTTCTTCTTTGTTTCATCTTTTGGTTAAAGGTATTAATTTCTGCTTTTAAATCTTGTTGGAAAAATAACTTTCTTTCTTTTTGTGAAACCTTTTTAAATGCTTGTTGTTTCTTCTTGATAAGTGTCATTATTTTTTTATTATTTTTCTTATTACCCCATTTTAGTTTCTTTTGAATTCCTGCTAACTCTTTTAAATGAGTCATTTTATTTTTGTAGTAGGTTGCTAGAAATTGCCGTTGTTTTTTATAGAGGCGAATTTCTTGTCCCATTCTTAGTTTTGAATTTTGGTTAAGAAAATTCTTATATTCCTTCATCCAATTTGCTTTATTCTCGGCCGTAAATTTTTTAGTGCTTGATAAAAGTGGAAGTGAAAAACTGACTAAAAAGATAAGTAAAATTGATTTCATGATTCCTCCAAATGATTATTATTTTAACCTTAGGAGCACCACCCGGCCAAGGAAATTCGTTCCCCCTTAGTGACCATTCCAACTTTATGTTCAAAATTATATTGTCCGGTTAAAAAAATAATCATTTCACCAAAAGCGAGGGGCGATAAGGTGACTATTTCATTTTTATTACTTTTTTTACGTAGAAAAAGCTCTCCTCCGGCAATCGAGTCAGGAGCAAAATTTAAGGAAAGAGAAAAGGCCAGATATCTTGATCCATCATCATGCCAGATGCCATCTTCATCATCAATATAGTTTCTAATATTAATAAGGTGTTCTATTTCTTCAAAGTTATGGAAGTTTTTTAGTTCGTTAAAAATCAGGCCATCGTTATTGCATAAGCGGAAGGCATTTTGATCTAGTAGGGACCAATTTCTAGCTTTAACGGCCTCTCTAATTTCAGGGGGCAGTTTTATCGTTAGTTTTTTAAAACCAGATATTAAGAGGGATTTATCTTTTAGTAGGATATTATTTTTCATGTTATAAATTATTTATGAATAAAAATATTTACTTGGTAGTTATCATTTTACTTTTATCTTTTTTGGGATATTTCCTATACACCAACCCCCTGCCCCGTCTTGATGTTTCGTTTCAAGAGAGCAAGGACAGGGCCAATTTACCCCCACCGGCCCCAATCGTCAAAGATATTCAACTTGATAGTTTAATCGTGAGAGAAACTAAAGAAGACAAAATAAAAAAAGAATTAAAAATTGCAAAGGAGAGAGTCGAAAGTAGAGACGATGCCTGTAAAAAGAACTCGCAGGATATTTTTCTGGGTTCTTTAAAAGGAGATATTGTCGATGACCTAAACCTTGTTTTTAAAAGGTCACTAAACCGTAAAGAAGCAGAACAGGCATTTTTAAAAATTCAGGAAATTTTAAACTCTAAAATCCCCATAAATCTAAATATTTTTTATTCTTTGTTATTTAGCTTAGATATCTGTCGTCCTAGAAAAAGCATGGAGTTTTTAGATCGAGTAATTGGTTCTTTAAAAGACTCCGATGATAAATATCAAGAGAAATTAGTTCCCGTCTTACTATCAAATATTAATAATAATCTTCTAGGAAATAATTATGCTCCTATTAATTTAAGCCTAATATTTGGCAAGCTTGGTAAATTAATTGAAATGAAGGTTATTAAAGAACCATTCGCCGGAGAGATACTAAATCTTAAAGCTCACTTTTTAACTTATGAAAGAGAAGCAAATAGGAATATAAAAAGAGCAGAAGGACAGGAGCAATTAAGAGATTTAACTATTGAACATTTTTCAGAATTAAAAGAAATATCTATCGAGTTAAAAAGTATCTTGAGTAATATTTAGTCCTCATCTTCCATGCAAAGATAAACTTTGTTTTGATTGGCCCCAAAGTCAAGGCAGATTTCTTTTAGTTTATTTAATATCCAGTATCTCATAGGTCTTTTGTATCTTATTTTACCATCATTTCCTTTGATGAAATCTTCGGCCAAAAGAGGAGAGTCAGGATAATTTTTCTTAACTTGATGAAAAACTGCTTTACTAAATCGGACTACTCCCAAAGAGATATATTCTAGTTTTTCAATGGGGATAGCTTCATTTAAGAGCGTCATCAGATTTCGATAAGAGTTTTCAAAGTCCTCTTCAAAAATAATAGGATCTAAATGCAGACCAACTCGATGTCCTTTTTCATAGACTGCCTGTATCGCCTTAAGACGAACCTTTAAGGGGGGCGTTTTAAGATCGAACTCTTTTATGGATTTATTAGGAGAAAGGGAAAAGGAGGTGACAACATTATCTAGGGGAGAGAGCTTTAAAAGTTCACGGATATTGGTCGATTTGGTTCGAAGCTCTAACTTCGCTTTGGGGTGATCTTTAAAAAAATCAAAATAAATTGGTAGTTCTCCGGTGATATGAGATAGGGCGAGGGAATCGCTGTATTCTCCTGCATGAAACCATGGTGTAACACCTTCTTCAGTTTCATTAATTTTTTTTTCAATCTCTTGTAAAATCTCTTCATGGTTAATAAATATTACTAAGTCTGGGGAATGAAAATATCCTTGAAGATAACAATACTGACACTCATAAATACAATTATAGGCATGGACAAAATAATAATGAGGGTCACCTTTAGTGCCATAGGCCTCAGGTGCAATTTTTACAAGTTCTCCCTTTTTCCTTCCTAAAAAAAGGTTTAGGTCAGTTCTCTTTTGAAGATATGGCTTCTTTACTCGTCCGAATACATCTTCAATCCTTTCAATTTCTTCTAATTTTTTATAGGAAATTTTTTCGAGTATGGATTTTGTTCGCTTACTATTTAAAATATCCTTTTCAACGAAGGCCTTTTTAAACATCGATTTGTCCTTTAAATACCTTCTGAATTTTATTAAGTGGAAACTTTTTTAAATTATCGATTAGTCTAGCTAAATCTTGGTCATTTTTAACAACTGAGCTGACTTCTATTTCATCTTGTTCAAAACTCTTAGAGAGTTTTATTTTAAGACCCTGTTCCTTGCAAGGATCAATCAAATTTTTCAATTGAAGGTTAACTTTTTCATTGAAGGGGAACAGTGCAGCTTCCATTTCTTTTAATATCCTCGCGGCCTTTTGTTTTGGCGAAAGGGGAAGAGCATTAATTTTATCTAGGTTAACAATCTCGGTCAGGCCCATTCCTTTAATTTTAATTTTTTTAATTAGAGAGTTATAAAGTCTTTTTTGCGATATCGTGAAATGAGTTCCTTTTATTTCAGGAGTAATGTTCTTAACTTTTTCTGAAAAGTTTAAATTTAAGAAATGATTATAAAGAGTGTTACTAATTTCTTGCGCTTTAAGAGACACCATCTGACAGAGTTCTTCCCCGTCTGCATGATCAGAGATATATTTATAGGAATAAAAAGATTTTTTAAATAAGGAACTTACCGATCCTATGGCCCAGACTTCTCGGTCAACTAAAGGGGCAAAATGGGATAGGTATTTTGCATAATCAATACTTAAAACTCTTTGGTGAGCAGATACACAGTCAATCCCATTATTAATATCAGTAGAAAAAGATTTAAATTCCATCCCCGATTTTTTTTCTAGATAACAGGTTCTAATAGGATGAATCTCTCCTTCATTGAATTTATTTTCTAAGGATCCACAAACTCCAAAGTTTAAAACCTGCTTAATTTCATTAAAGGCCCCTAAAACGGCAGCTAATTTTTCACTTGTTGCCTGGACACCTTCTCCAGTAATTAATAAAAAATGATCATTACTTTGATAGAGACCTTCAAAGGCAAAATTTAGAGGTTTAAAGGGGAGTTCTTTTAAGAAGGCCTTGGCCTCTCCACGGTGGGCAAAGGTTAATAAATCCATAGAAGGGAAAGCTATGTCTTATTAACTACTATTGTCAAACAGGAGTTATAGGCCTAGATAAGTTAGTGTCACCAAGGAGGTTTGACTTGATGCATATAAAGAATGCCTTTCAGGCCCATTCTATCGGTTTTGGTGGAGCTTCCATCAGCGGTGAGGGAAAAGGCTATGGGTTTGGGCCAATTTCAGAAACAAATTCCATCGATTTATTAAATGAGTCTCTTGAAAAAGGCATCAAGGTTTTTGATACGGCCCCAATTTATGGTTTTGGCACTTCCGAAGTTCGAATGGGTAAGGCCTTTGCTAAATGTCGAGAAGAGGTTTTTATTTGTTCTAAAGGTGGGATTACCTGGGATCAAAATAAAAGAGTTGATATTGATAACTCACCTCAAACGATTAGAAGAATGCTTGAAAGTTCTCTGAAAAGTTTAGACTCAGATTATATTGATCTTTATATGATTCATTGGCCTGATCCAAGAAGTGATATTCGAAGAGCGATAGAGGTGTTAGCAAGGGCCAAAGAGAAAGGAAAAATAAATCACATAGGTCTTTGCAACACCAACCAGGAAGACTTTTTAAAGGCACAGGAAATAGAAAAAATTGAAGTTTTACAATCTGAATTTAATTTATTTAATAAACCTGAAATTTTAGAGCAAATTAAAGATCAAATATACTTTATGGGGTGGGGAACGCTTGATAAGGGGATTATTTCAGGGAGAGTTACTCTGGGTCGAACATTTGACCCTTTAGATGCTCGCTCTTGGGCCCCGTGGTGGAAAAAATCACCAAAGAATCAAAAAATAGAAAAGATGAAAAAGGTACTGAGTTTTTTAAAAGAGAAGGGGCACAGTGGAACTGAACTGGCATTAGCTTATAACAATTCTTTTTCCAAGCTTTCACTTTCATTAGTAGGTTTTAGAAATTCTCAGCAGCTAGATTCCCTTTTAAAATCTTTTGATAACTTGCCAACATCTGAAATAATTGATGAAGCAATCCAACTGTTATGATTAGTATTATTATTCCCACTTACAATAGATCGGCATACCTTTTTCGAGCGATTGAATCTGTGCAGTATCAAACTTATAAGGATTGGGAGTTGATTATTGTTGATGATGGCTCAACTGATAATACTCAAAAAGAAATCACCTATCTTTTAAAAGAAGAAAAAAAAATAAAATATATTAAAACTCCAAATAGGGGAGTTAGTGCAGCTAGGAATCTAGGCATTCATTTATCTTCTGGTGATTATCTGGCATTTTTGGATTCAGATGATGAATGGCTTCCTGAAAAACTTGAACTTCAGATGGAGTTTGTAAATACAAATCCTGAGATAGAATTAGTACACGGTGATGAAATTTGGATTAGAAATGGAAAAAGGGTAAATCAAAAAAATATCCATAAAAAATTTGGTGGAAATATTTTTTCTCAGAGTCTCGATTTATGTGCCATCAGCCCTTCTACTGCTTTTTTAAAAAGATCTCTTTTCAAAAGAGTAGGTTTTTTTAGAGAGGATTTTCCCGTTTGCGAAGATTATGACCTCTGGCTCAGGGTGACCTCTAGAAATGAAGTAGGCTTTATTGCAAGGCCATTAATTGTTAAATATGGCGGGCATGAGGGGCAATTATCAAATAAATATTTTGGCATGGATTATTGGCGGTTAAAATCTATGCTATCTCTTATAAAATCAGTGCATCTAAAGCCAACCTATAGAAATCTTTTGCAAAAAAAAATAAATGAGAAAACTATAATTTTAGTAGCGGGGGCAAAAAAGCATAAAAATGTGGATCTTTTGAATAAATTAGAAACTCTATGCTAAATTAAAGTCATGGCATCGGGAAAAGTTCATGACATTATTAATCTTATTGTAGGTGGTTTCCTCTCTGGAGTAGTATTTATATCCCTTAATAGTTTTTTAGGCGGTATTTTTTTTCTTTTAGGCTGGCTTTTTGCAACTTTTATTTTTGGCCCAGATACGGATCTTATGCCTAAGAAAAGGGCCGGAATTTTTAGAATTTTTCTCTATCCCTATTCCTGGATTTTTAAGCATCGTGGGGCCTCTCACCATATTCTTTTTGGCACCCTTACCAGAGTGATATATCTTATTGTTATGGGAGGGCTGTTAGTCTCCATTATAAATAGCTTCTTCTATCCAGAGTTATCTTTGGCCAATTATGGCAAGGCACTAATATCCTTTTTCTGGAATTATAACTTAGATCTTCCTCTCTATAAGGGGCTGACTTGGTTCTACATAGGGGTATTTCTTGCCGATGCCTCTCATGTTTTTGTGGATCATTTTAGCACTTATCTGAAACGATCTTCATGATAAACGCGACTAGTTATAAATAAATCCTTGCCAGTGCTTTGAAAAATATCTAAATTAAACGCTCTTAAATGGGGATGTAGCTCAGTTGGGAGAGCGTCTCGCTGGCAGCGAGAAGGTCGCAAGTTCGATCCTTGTCATCTCCACCATTTTATATCGAAAAGCTCAAGTTAAATCCATTTGGCTCCGAAGGCTTATTGCGTTAAGATTGTATCGATAACCAATAACTTTTCAGGGAGATAAAGTGAAATTATTACTATCATTTTTATTTGTTTTTACTTTTTTTATTGTACCAGGGGCATCGCATGCTCAAAGAATGGCACCGGGACAAGTTCAGTGTTGTACTCCTCAAATTATTAAAAGAGGCGAAGTCTGCGATACAACCTGCACTAGAACCAATCCTAATGTGAGAACGGGCATAAAAAACCGAGGAAATGTTCCATGTTGTGATACTCCAGGGCTAAATCCTAATTGGCAGTGTAATACTTCATGTTCTGCTTATGATAATGCATCAAGAAGATGTAACGATGCTATGAGAAGAGCTGGTAGATGTCAGTAATTTAGTTTTTATAAGGCCACTTCATGTGGCCTTATTTTTTAATCTTCTCGATCTAATTCTCTAATACTTTTTATTTTCCAAGCTTTAAGAGTTCTAAAATAAGAGGTTATTGGTGGTTCGCCTCTCATGACAGATCCTTGAGGAAAGGTTTTACTCATATCACTGCCAAACCTTGTCCATACTTGATTAGCTTCACCTACGAGGGCCTTTAAATTTTGATAGTGAGTGGCCGTCCATTTTTTTAAGGGGCTATTCATCACATTACGAATAGCTTCTAATTTATTTCCTAATGCTACGGTGAATTTGAAATGTCGATTTTGAACATTACCACCCTTAACTGCTTCTCTTTTAGGGAATGGGTGTTGTTTAGGGAAATAGCGGGACTTGCTTTTGTGTCCCGTCGTGTAAAGAACTATATCTCCTAAAAGTCTTTGTATCTTTAAAAGAGAATTATATCTTGAGCCTACATAATCAGCGTATTTATACCGATTTTTCTTAATGTTGGCCTGGGTAGAGAGGGAAATAAAAAGAAGAGAAAGTGCTAAAATTATTTTCATAAAAACTCCGTTTTTTATAAATTTAATATTAGAAAAAAAACTTTGTAAAATAAAAAAGGGATTTATTGGGAGTTAGTATTCCGATTCAAAGCCTTCAGGAAGCAGATCCCAATTTTTTCCATACACATGGACAGTTTTCGTCGGATGTCCTTTGGAATCAATAAACTTTCTTCCATCATGGGCCCACATAAGGACTCCTCCCACTAAATTTTGGACTCTGTGGCCTTCTTCCATTAGTTCTTGGGCATAGATGCCAGAGCGATAGCCTACAGTGCAAAAAGTGACCAAATCTTGATCTATATAGTCTTCTATATTCGCTTCAAAATCTTCTTTGGAAATAGATCCTGGAATGGTTGAAAGGGCCCTCTCCCTATCTGTTCTTATATCAATAAAAACATAAGATTTTTTAAGCTCTTTTGCCTGGATATCTCGTACTTCAGGAAAGTCTTTTTTATACTCTAGATACATCGATTGAATTTTTGAAACTCTATTTTCAAGGTCATCTTTTTGGTAACAGCCAGAAATTGAAAAAAGGGATAATAATAAAAAAAGTGATTTCATAGATAATATGAATATCATTAAAAGGTAGATATGAAAAACCCAGGCAAGAGAGCTAAATAAAATTTGTTTTTAGGTGACTCAATTAGTTATTAATACTAGAAATATTCAGTTTCAGGGGGGCGATTTTTGTTTGATTAGTAAAGGTCAGCAAAAAAACAAAAAAAATATGTTTAAAAATACCCACTTAGGGTCTATAAATTCTAAAATTCAACTCCATAAATGTCGATAGTTAAAAGAAGAATGCAGTTATAACCCTCACGGGGGATTAGTGGACGATAAAAAGAAAAAATTTTTGCTTCCGGAAGAGAAACGGGCCGAGGAATATTTAAATAATCTTTGGCCGTTGCTTCCAGATGTGGCCCCACTTAGAGAATATTCAAAGTTACTTCTTACAGGAATTTCCTCCTACACCTTAAATGAATTAACGCTGAGAAAATGTGCCAAGTTTGTTGAAGATCGATATGCCTTTTTTCAAGAAAGTGTGCGAAGTGATGGACAACTAAAAGTTTATAAATTTAAAAGAGAGGGAAGGGTCATTGTAGAATGGGCCTTTTGGGATGCTGTTTATTCGATGGATACCATTCTTGGTATTTTAGAGGAGATGGGGGCCACACCTACTTTTGAAATTTTTAAAAGCATAGGAGTGAATAAAAATGCAAAAGGGGATATAGAAACAATATTTTGTCCTGAAGCAGAAGAAAAAAGAATGGTCGTTATCTATATTGAACTTAGACCATTTGCTAGTGATGCCCAAATAGGCCAACTAAGGGAAAGGTTAAAAATACATAGTATGGCCTTAAGGCTATCTAATAAACATCAAGAGGCCATAAGAAAAACTCTAAATACCCTCCAAGAAGATCTTTTTAAAAGCAAGACATTAAGTGAAGAAGATAGTGAATGGAATGATTTTCTAGGCTGGATGGGGGAACATATCTATTTTGTAGGCTATATCCCATTTGAACATAAAAGTGATGGAGGTTTGCCACATCCCATTTTTGAACTTGGGTTAGGATTATGTTCATCAGAATTTAAAAAGTTAGATTCCTTTGGGATTTTTGAAAATCTTACCAATCAATCACTGAAATATTTAAAACACCCGGATAATTATTTTATTAGTACTTTGGGAACAAAAAGTCCGATTCGAAGATTAGAGAATTTAATGCGAGTTTGTATTAGAATTCCTCAGGGTAAAGGGAAGTTAATAGAGCATAATTTTTTAGGGTTTTTAAGGAGTGATGCACGTCTAGAAAACATAATGGAAACTCCAATATTAAGAGTTAAAATTAAAAAGATTATCGCATGTCAGAATCTACTAAAAGAAAGTTATGGTTATAATCTGATTTTAAGAGGACTGTCCGCTTTTCCAAAGTTTGAGTTACTAAGAATGCCATTAGATGAACTAAATTATTTGGTAAGAAGTATTATTCGCAAATATAAACCTCAAAACATGATGACGGTTAGTTTTTACCGAGAGAATTTTAATCAAGCTGTGATGATAATTGCTATCCCAAATGATCAGTTTACTCGTCAAACCATAGATAAGATTGAAGATTATTTAGAAAAAAAGATTCCTCACTCAAGCTACGAATATACTGAAAACCATGGGTATAAATTTTCTTTTTTAAACTTTTATTTTGATCTTCTGGCCGAAAAAGATTGGAGCTTTGATAATAAAGAGTTAGAGAGAAGCTTGGAAGACCTGATAAAGCCTTGGGATCAAAAATTTAGAAGTGCTATGGTTGAGGAATTTTCGGGCAACCTTGGGAATCAATTAAGTGATCATTACCTTCCTTTAATACCTAATCATTATATAGATAGGTCCTCACCTAGAGAAGCCGTGAGAGATATTGGTTATATTGAAAAATTACAGCATCAAGAGGGGATAAATTTTGAACTAGAACCATTTTATCGTCCAGGATCAAAGTTTCATGACTCTTGCACCTTAATTCATATATTTAGTAAGGATAAAATTGACTTAATCTCTATTATGCCCGTTATGAAAAATCTAGGGATCTATGTTTATGATCAGATCGTTTCAAGAATTGGCGATGCTAATTTTACTGCGGCGTACGTAGGTTCTTTTCGAGTGGTTGATGAGAAAAAGAATAAAATAGATCCTAGCATATATAAGAAATTGCTGGGAGATATTCTCTCTGAGATCTATAAAGGCCGAACTGAAGATGACCCTCTCAATGGGCTTGTTTTGAAATCCCAGTTAAATTGGAGAGAGGTAAATATTCTTCAATGTTATAGAAATTTGTATCTCCAAATAAAAAATAAATATGATAAGGAAACGGTAAATCAAACACTTCTTACTTACCCTAAAATAACTAAGACCCTAGTGGAATACTTTAATGCCAAATTTTCGTTTGATGCAAGCTTGGGGGATAAGGAATTTAGGATGAAAAGTGTTCTGCCAGATTTAAAAAATAGATTTATTGATGAATTGCATGTTGTTAAAGGAATTGCAGAAGATAACATTCTCAGAAATTTTCTTTATATTATTGAGGCCACATTACGAACTAACTTTTTTATTCCCAAGAAAAATAAAGAGACCTTTATATCGATTAAGATTGATTCAGGGAAAATTCCCTTTATGCCAAAGCCTGTTCCCTTTAGAGAAATTTATGTTCATGATGTAAATGTTGAGGGGACTCATTTAAGGTTTGGCCCAATTGCTAGAGGTGGCCTTAGATGGTCAAATCGAGGTTTTGACTTTAGAACAGAAGTTCTTGATTTAGTTAAAACTCAGCAAAAGAAAAATGTGGTAATTGTCCCCGTAGGTTCTAAAGGAGGGTTTTATGTAAAAAATCTTCCAAAAACATATGATGATTCGGTTACTGAGTCTAGAAAGCAATATAAAATTTTTATTCAGGGAATTCTTGATATTACAGATAATTTGGATGTTCATAGAAAGGTGTTCTACCCTTCAAAGGTGATGTTTTATGATGATTCCGATCCCTATTTAGTTGTTGCTGCAGATAAAGGGACAGCGGCCAATTCAGATTTGGCAAATTCCGTTTCAGCTGATTATGATTTCTGGCTTGGAGATGCCTTCGCCTCTGGGGGGTCTGTAGGTTATGACCACAAAAAAGAAGGTATTACTGCTAGAGGAGCTTGGGAGTGTGTGAAACTGCACTTTAAAGAGCGTGGAAAAAATATCCAAAAAGAGAGATTATCAGTTGCGGGAATTGGAGATATGTCTGGTGATGTTTTTGGCAATGGTCTTTTACTTTCTAAAACAATTGAGCTTAAGGCAGCTTTTAATCATATTCATATATTTTTAGATCCTCTCCCAGACCCAGAAGAATCATGGAATGAAAGAAAAAGGTTATTCAATTTACCTCATTCAAGCTGGATGGATTATAATCCAGATCTTATTAGTGAAGGTGGAGGAGTTTTTGATAGGGCCGCAAAATCGATACCACTTTCTCCGCAAATTAAAGAAGTACTAGGGGTGAAATGCAATAAAATGACCGGTGACGAACTCGTTTCGGCCATTTTAAAAATGAATATAGAACTATTTTGGTTCGGAGGAATTGGAACTTATGTAAGGTCTCCAGAAGAAACAGATCTAAGAGTAGGTGATAGGGCCAATGACGCTGTAAGGATTACCTCAGAAGAAATGAATGCCCAAGTTATTGGTGAAGGGGCCAATTTGGGAATGACTCAAATAGCTCGAATTGAACTTAATCAAAGAGGAACCCAATTAAACACTGATGCAATCGATAACTCTGCCGGCGTTAATATGTCCGATTATGAAGTTAATATAAAAATTCTTCTTAAAAATCTTTTAAATAAGAAAAAGATATCAAGTATAGAGGAGCGGAATAAAACGCTTGAAAATGCTACTGATGAAGTTTCAGAGTTAGTTCTTAGGAATAATAGATGGCAACATCGTTTACTCTCAATGGATGTAATAAGATCCAAAACATTCTTTAGATTTTATAGAGATCTTATAAAACATCTTATCAAAGAGGGAATGGATGCAAAAAGTGAGAATATTCCTGGAACTAAAGCATTAAAACAATGGGAAAATGCTAAAAAGACTTTGCCTCGACCTGTTTTGGCGCAAATCCAGTCCTTTGTTAAAATGGGGGTATATAATGATTTTCAAAAATCAGACCTTTTAGATGATCCTTTTTTTGATAAATTTTATAAAAGTTACTTCCCCCAATTAATTGTACAAGAATTTGAAGGCGATTTAGCTGCTCATCCACTGAAAAAACAAATTATTGCTACCGTTCTTACTAATAAGATTGTAAATCAAGTTGGCTCATTCTTTTTTGATCGTTTCAAGCATTTTATTGGCAAGGGAGTTGATGAGGTTTCTAAAGTCTATCTCATTATGGAAGAATGTCTAGATAGTACTCAGTTTCGTCATGAAATATTTAATGAACCTTTAAATGAGGAAGTTAAATATGAAGCATTAGTTGAATTAGAGGCGTTATTAAGAATATTAACTCACTTTGGGCTTAGAGGGAGCAAGCTACCTTCGTTTGATAAAATTGATTATTATAAAGAACTCCTTACTAAAGTTGAACATATGATTTCTGAAGAAGGGGAGAGCTTTTATGAACTTGTAAATACTTGGAAGGATAAGGGGTTTTCAGAAAAAGTTTCAATGAAACTTTCACTTTATCAACAACTTTTTGAAGGACCAGATATATTGCTCTATCATGATGAGAAAGGGATTTCCATTGAGCTCGCTTGGAAATTAAGTCTTCTCCTTAACGATAGATTTAAGATTTGGTGGTTTCTCAGAAAGATTACAGAGATGAATATAACTAATGACTGGGAATATAACTTGCAGGATATATTGATTTTAAATCTTGAGTCTGCCAAGTATAGGTTAGTGGATTTAGTTCTCGGCTACAATAATGTTGAAAATCTAGAGAAGTTAAATGCTGAGCAAATATTAGAACCTATAATTAAAGATTATGAGAATTCATTTCATTCTTTCTTTAGTAGTCTTGAGAAGATAATGGAAGATCCAAATATCAGTCTTACTGCTATTTCAGTTTGTGTAAATGGTCTTAATTTCTTAGGTAATGCACTTCTTGATGTAGAGAAAAAGAATAAAGAATAAATCTAGTTTTTCTCTCCATTCTAAGATACTTACTTCCCCTGTGAGATCTTTTATTTATAAGTATAAAGTAGTTGTTTAAAGGGGGCCAAATTGCTTCCTTGAATCTGAAAGGTAACTTGAAAAGGAATTTTTGTTCTTCTACCCTTTTTATCTTTCACATACTTATCAACACGTCTTTGGCCTTTTTGCGATCCAGTTGTCTTTTTTCGATACTTTAATACTCTAAGCATGGTTTTAAGGGTGAATCTATTTTCAATAAATCCTTCACCAAAAGAGGCATAAGCTTCTACAAAGTTTTTAAAATTTTGTTCTTTTCTATGCCTCCACATGGAGTTTAAGGCCTTATATGCCTTTTTCATAGCACTTATAGTTTGTCTTTTAGTCGTATAAATACATTCTTTTAAAATCCTCATTTTTGCATTTCTACAGATCTCTTCCTTGGCGTCTTTTACATTAGCAAAGAAGCCTTTAAGATAATCTGTTGCTTCTGAAACAAATTGCCCTTCAGTTGTGTTCCTAGCATGTCTAATCATTTCATCAGTTGCCAGATCCGATAGAGTGATATCCATTTCTATTTTTAAAGAACCAATATCCTCTTTCGGGATTTTTAGATTTTTAAGGGCCTTCATATTCCCGATTTTATATCGAACTTTTTTGAGCTCCTCTTGTAATTTATCGGCATCAACCTTATTTCTCATATAGAGATATTTATAATTGGCCGAATATCTTCTAATCCTTTCTCCCAATCCTTTTTTAAGGTTTGTCACTTGTTGGAAATTTGCTTTAAACATATTGGTTCTTTGAGAGTCTCTACTAAGTACACCAGCGGTAGAACTTTCTTTGTTATAAATTGAAACAAACTCTTCTCCAACGGTGTTCTCTGCTAACATTCTAGAATTATTAATAGTATAGGTTTTGCCCACGCTATAGTTGGCATTAATTAAAATTGGTACACTAAAAAAAGCATTTTTGGTGGTGGACTTAGATTTAGAGTCCATTTCTTGGATCTTTTTTATTCCAAAACCTCTAAGTTTTATCATCTGATCAGCAAAGACAAAGTTTCCTTCTAGTGCATGTTGGTAAGCTTTTTCTACTGATACGTTGATAAAAGAGGTTTCAATTTTCTTTTTGCGCTTAGATTCAGTTTTTACTAATAATTTTTTTGCAATTTTTTTATTAGAAAGATCAAAGCTATAGGTAAAGGACTTAGATTTTCCCCAGAATTTATCTAGAGAAATACCACCTAAAAAGGCCGTCGCACTGACGTTAAATCCTTTTCCTTTGGACTTTGTATAGGTAATAACTGCAATAGGTTTATTTTGGGGACTATTTTCCGGTCGTTCAATATTTACTTCCCACGTAGAGTTAATTGTACCGGCCAATCCTAAAGCAAAAGGCCCGGCACCTCCAGCTGCCATAAAGGTAACCCCTAATGTCCTGGTAGTGGATAAACTATCACCGGGATGCCATTCTTTTAAAAGAATTTTTTTATCAACAGGTATTTCAATTTTAGGGAGCTTTTTAGTTGCGGCAAAGTTTGGCGCCCATCTAGAAACGGAAACACCTTTAGAATACGAACCAGTGATCCCGACTGCAACGTTTAGAATACTCCAACCGGCCATGAAGCCAGTCCAGTTTAGCCCTAGGGTTAGAGATTTATCGCTTTGTTCAATCACCCTATAACCTTGACTACTTTTTGCTGGTAGTAAGACTCCTCTTTCACCAGGAGCAAAGTTTTGGTCCTTAATTTCCTTATTACCTACAGCAAATACACGTTTAAATTTAGTGTAATTTCCTCCAACCGTAGGAAAAAATCCATGACCAAGGTCAGAGGCATCTACTGCTGGCCCTCCTGAGGTAACTGGGAAAGGAAGCGTATGGGAGAGGTTCCCTCCTGGCGTGACAAAGACGGTGGCCGGAAGCCAAAAGTCTGCCGCCTGGGCAAGAGTTAAAAAGCTAGAAAAAAGAAATACTTGCAGGGCCTTAAAAATCCATTTCATGAGGGTCTCCTAAAAACATCAATGATTTCATTTTATTATAAGGTGATTTCTAACTTTCTTGAATTATTTTATCACTAATAAAATTTCAATAAACCAACTCATTAAATAAATCAAGTAATTACAGCCACTTACAAAGCCTAACATATTTATAACAATTTAGTTTGTGAAAAAGTTTTATTCTTTTGTTAGAAATCTTTCTGTAGTTCAACCTTAAAAAGAATGGAGAAAGTCCAATGAAAGTATTTAAATTAGTGATATTGATGGTGGGGTTTTTTAGTTTAACTCCAAATGTTTATTCTGCAGTTAAAGGAACTGTAAGAGTTGACGGTTCTAGTACAGTTTTTCCTATTACTGAAGCAGTCGCAGAAGAATTTGGAAAAGAGCATAGAAAAGTCAGAGTAACTGTAGGTGTTTCTGGAACCGGTGGGGGATTTAAGAAATTTACAATTGGTGAGATAGATATCAATGATGCCTCTAGAAGAATTAAAGCTAAAGAGATTAAAAAGGCCAAGAAAAATGGTGTTAAATATCTTGAGCTTGCGGTTGCTTACGATGGAATTACTGTAGTTGTTAACCCAAAAAACACATGGGTTAGTCATTTAACTAGAACTGAACTTAAAAAAATATGGCAACCAGGATCTAAAGTTAAAACTTGGAAAGATGTAAGACCTAACTGGCCTGATAGAAAAATCAGACTTTATGGGCCAGGAACTGATTCTGGAACTTTTGATTATTTCACTGAAGCGATCAATGGAAAGTCTCATGTATCAAGATCCGATTTCACAAAATCAGAAGATGATAATGTTTTAGTTCAAGGAGTAGGTGGCGATTTAGATTCTCTAGGTTTCTTTGGATTTGCATACTATGTTGAAAACAAGAAAAGAGTTCGAGCAGTTCCTATCGATGATGGAAAAGGTCCTGTTATGCCCACTCTTACTAGTATTAATAATGGGACTTATTCTCCACTTTCAAGACCAATTTTTATCTATGTAAATAAAATTGGTGCTAAAAAAGCTCAGGTAAATAAATTCGTTAAGTACTATCTTAATAACGCACCTCAACTAGTTAAAGAAGTTGGATACGTTCCACTAAGAGCAGAAGAGTACCAGGCCGGACTTAAAAAGTTTTCTGAGTTTGCGGCGCTATAGATGATTGCAATGGCAAAATCCAAGGCCTTAGGAACTGGTATCAAACTATATTTGATGGCCTGTGTGTCCTTAACTGTAGTGGTCAGTGGTTCGGTCATTGTTCTACTGGGGAAAGAATCAATTGAATTCTTTTCCCAGGTTCCATTTTTTGATTTTTTATTTGGTTCTAGGTGGGAGCCACTACTTGAACCTAAGTCCTTTGGAGTTTTACCTCTTTTATCCGGAACTTTTTTAATTGTTGTAGGTTCGATTTCAATTGCCCTTCCTTTTGGTCTTTTAATAGCTATATATCTAAGTGAGTTCGCCTCCCATAGATTTAGATCTATTATAAAACCCGCTTTAGAGATTCTTGCAGGAATTCCTACCGTTGTTTATGGATATTTTGCCCTGACTTTTGTAACCCCCATTTTAAAGTCCATCTGGCCAGAGACAGAAGTCTTTAATGCCGCCAGTGCCTTCATTGTGGTAGGAATTATGATCCTTCCCATGGTTACTTCACTAAGTGATGATGCCTTTAGGGCCCTTCCAAGTTCTCTTAAAGAAGGTGCCTATGCTCTTGGAGCGACTCCTCTTGAAGTTTCAATTCAAGTTATTCTTCCGGCCGCATCTTTAAGAGTTTGGGCGGCAGTAATTTTGGCCATTTCCCGTGCTGTTGGGGAGACCATGGCCGTGAGTATTGCGGCGGGTGCTAATCCTAAATTAACTCTAAACCCACTGGAAAGTATTCAGACCATGACTGCCTATATTGTGCAAGTTAGCATGGGGGATACTCCACAAGGTGGGGTTGAATACCTTACCTGCTTTGCAGTTGCAGGACTTCTTTTTGTCTTAACTTGGAGTATGAATGCACTGGGAAGTCATTTTATCTTTGCTAAAGGAAAAAATTGATGGCCTTTGATAAAAGAAAAATATTTAACACAGCTTTTTTCTGGGGATGCCGGATATCTACGTGGGGAGCAATCCTTATCTTAGGTATTCTAATCTATCATATAGTTAAACAGGGATATCCTTGGATATCAGAAAATTTTATTACTAATTTTCCTTCCCGATTTCCCCATAAGGCAGGGCTCAAGTCTGCTTTAGCTGGAAGTCTTTGGGTCATTTCTTTTACCGCCTTAATTGTTGTTCCCCTAGGTGTTTCTACCTCCATCTTTTTGGAAGAGTATGCACCTAGGAAAAGGTATATGAGATGGATACAAATTAATATTTCAAATCTCGCAGGAATGCCTTCTATTATCTATGGACTTTTAGGGCTTGCTATTTTTGTCCGATTTTTTAATTTAGATAGAAGTATTTGGGCCGGGGCCTTAACCTTGTCTCTTTTAGTTTTACCAGTAATTGTCATCGCTTCTCAGGGGGCCATTAGATCAGTACCTCAATCAATTAGAGATGCCGGTTACGCTCTTGGCGCAAGAAAATGGCAAGTGGTTTTTCAACAAGTAATTCCGGCGGCCATGCCTGGAATAATGACGGGAGTTATCCTTTCAACTTCTCGGGCCATTGGAGAAACTGCCCCACTTATTATAATAGGGGCATTAAGTTATGTGGCCTACCTTCCTGAAGGTCCAATGGATTCGTTTACTGTTTTACCGGTACAAATTTATAACTGGGCCTCTAGACCACAAGAGAGCTTCCATGGACTGGCCGCGGCCGGGATTATGGTTTTATTAACTATTTTATTTATCATGAATTTTATTGCTGTCTATATTAGACAGAAATTTACTAAATTTAAGTATTGAGGATTAACGTGAGCGAGAATATTATTGAGGCAAAAGACTTAAGAATTTTTTACGGAATGAATGAGGCCGTCAAGGGGGTCTCATTTAAAATTAAAAAAGGAGAGGTAACGGCGGTTATTGGCCCTTCAGGCTGTGGTAAATCAACGGTACTTAGATCTTTTAACCGAATGAATGATTTTATTTCAAATATTAAAATAACTGGTGGTTTAAGTTTTGAAGGTGATGAAATCTATGGTCCAAAAATGGACCCTGCAGTTATTAGAAGAGATATCGGGATGGTTTTCCAAAGACCTAATCCCTTTCCTAAATCCATCTATAAAAATATTGTTTGGGGGCCTAAGATTAATGGATACAAGCATAATTGGGATGAACTAGTAGAAAAAGCACTTAGAAGAGCGGCCCTTTGGGATGAAGTAAAAGATCGTCTTCATGACTCAGCTTTGGACTTATCAGGTGGACAGCAACAAAGACTTTGCATCGCTAGAACTATCGCTATGAGTCCCAAAGTTATTTTAATGGACGAGCCTTGTTCAGCGCTAGATCCCAAAGCAACAGCAAGAATAGAAGATTTAATTGGAGAGCTTAAAAAGCGCTATACTATTGTGACAGTAACTCATAATATGCAACAAGCGGCCCGAATCTCTGATGAAACCGCCTTCTTTTATGAAGGGGAGTTGATCGAGTTTGGAAATACCAATGAACTTTTCACTAATCCTAAAGAAAAGAGAACGGAAGATTATATAACCGGTAGATTCGGTTAATAGGAATAATTTATGGCAAAGCATTTACAAAATGAATTAGAAAAACTTAAAAGAAAGTTAATTACCTTGAGCTCAGTAATAGAAGAGAGTGTGGTTAAGTCCGTTAGATCCGTCGGGAATAAAGATTTTGATCTGGCCCAAGAAGTGATTGATCATGATCATACAATTGACCTTATTGAGGTGGAAGTTGAAGAAGAGTGTCTTAAAATTTTGGCGCTTTATCAACCTGTAGCGGTGGATTTAAGATATGTAATTGCCGTTTTAAAAATTAATAATGATCTAGAAAGAATTGGAGATTTAGCAGTTAATATTGCTGAACAATCTATCTATATGGGTAAGCAACGAAATATTAAAATCCCTTTTGACTTTGATTCAATGTCTCAGAAAACCTTGGCCATGTTAAAGAAGGCACTTGATTCTTTAGTACAGTTTGATACTTCTTTGGCACATCAAACCTGTTTAGATGATGACGAAGTTGATGCTATTAATCGTGAAATGTATGGCAAAGTTTATGCTGGAATTAAAAAAGATCCCAACCATGTAGAGTGTTTTATTCGATATTTATCAATCTCTCGCCATCTAGAGCGAATTGCTGACTATGCAACTAATATCGCTGAAGATGTTATCTATATGATTGATGGGACAATTGTTAGGCATAAACCAGAAATCTTTCATCATTCTAACTCTTTGGAGAGCATGGAATAAAGGCACTAGTTTTTTCTTTCCAGGACTGATCACCCCACCTCTTACGCATTTTTTGATAACGATAATCTTCCTCTTTTCCTTTTCCTTGAAAAAACAGGTATTAGAACCATAAGAGCAAGTACTATTGATCTAGGATCATTTGAGGAAAGTCTTGAAGGCCCTATAACCAAAAAAACCTAAGCACCAGGCAATATCGATAATGCTCAAGTCTTTATAAAAAATCGCCGGAATATAGATTAAATGAAAAAATATCCATTTTATTTATTCTCGGTTAAGGGAGAGGTCGGTATGAGAAAAATACTTTAGAAAATCATTAGAAGTTACTATTCCAATTAAGACCTTGTTTTCCGTAACAGGCAGACAACCATAATTATTGTTATACATAATTTTTGCCACATCTACTAAGGGCTCTTCTTTAGGTATGGTTGTAATATCTTTTTTCATGATATCCGAAATTTTAACTTCCCTATCACCAGAGGAGTTCATAAAGCTTTGAGTTAAGGCGTCAAAGAAATCACGATGGGTGAGAAGTCCTACAACCTCATTATTATTGTTTACGACTGGAACATGGCGAATTTTTTCAAGTTCAGCTAGTTCTTCAAATAAATTAACGGAGTCGTCCTCTTTTAAGGTGATTACCGCTTTTGTCATTATGTCCTGTGCCTCTAGAATTCTTTTTTTATCATTATGCTCTGTAGTAACTTGTCCATATTGAATAAAATTATAGAAATCTCTGTTATCTTCAATTTTTGTCATATTAAACCTCTGTTGAGTTAATCTTAATTTTTTTTTCCTTACTTGAAAAAACAAAATTGGCTATTTTAGTAATAAAAACGATAGGCAATGTAATAGGCATCTAAATAACGGGAGAATTCTGAACCATCAGGGCCTACTCCAGCAAAGGCCCCTACATCAACATAGTGATTTTCAAGATTATTCCAAGTAAAAAGGCCATTGATAAGCAAGGAATTATCATAAGCATTATAAGTTCCACCAAGTGAAATGTCTGTTAAAGCGGAGAATTGATGAGTTCCAAATAGTGCGAGATAGTGTTTTCCTACAAGAAAGAGGTTGGCATCTTGGTAGGAGATATTAAATCTCAAAGGTAGGTACTCATCTTTGTTGTTTGTTCCGATTCCGTTATAATGATATTCTCCAAAAATGGACCAATCCCCAGGGAAAAAATATTGCCCTCCTAAAGTGAAACGAGAATAGTTGGTTGAGTCTTCTTTTTCACTGTTAACAAAGGAGTATTCGCCCCAAACGGTTGCACCACCTAATCCACCAGTAAAATCAATACCAAATAGATTATTATCTTTAAAACGTTGATACATTAGATAAAAATCATTTCCACCAGCAGTGCCCACTGCTCTTACAAAGATTGAACTGTTTTCTAATGCCCAATCATCACCAAATAACATCCCTGCATCTAAGTTATAATCACCCCAAAAATATTTTAAGCGAACAGCATCAACGCCAGGTCTAACTTCTCGGTCAACAGTATTTAAGCCAAATGGCGTGACTACATCGGTCGGGTTAACAAATCTTGAAGAGCCAAAGGCGACAATTTGTCTTCCTACTTCCATATTTAAATTATCTGAGGAGTAGGAGACAAAGAAGCGATCAGGGTTGTTAAAAATTAAGAATTTGGTATCTTCGTTTTGATTTGGCTCAACGAGGAGAGGATCAATATAGATGGCCCGGTAATCAAATGTGGTAGTAGTGAGAAGTTGAAAAAGCCCCACACTACTTTTTCCCGCCATTGGGATAAGTTGCCAGGAGAGCTCTAATCCCCAACTTTCATTCATATCCCAAACAAAAGAAGACCTTAGAGGCAGATTTAAGATGAAATCATCGACTCCGTCACTGGTTAAATATTGGGGGTATACTTTTACGTAACCTGTAAGATTTGCGTCCCCAAAGGCGTTGAGAGAAAAGAGGCAAAATAATATTAGTTTATTGTATCTTATCTTCAATGATCTTCCCGTCATGAAGTGTTATTAAACGTTTTGCTTCATTCATAATTAATGGATCATGGGTAGAAAAAACAAATGTTACTCCTAGAGTTTCATTTAATTTTAGCATCATGTCTAATAATGCCTGCCCATTTACTGAATCAAGATTTGCAGTGGGTTCATCTGCCAGGATAATATCAGGGTTACCTACCAATGCTCGTGCAACTGCGACTCTTTGTTGTTGGCCACCAGACAGCTGATTTGGAAATTTTTTCCCAAGCCCTTTAAGTCCAACTTCTATGAGGGCCTTGTGGACTCGTTCTTTCCTTTCGTTTTCCGGAATACCTTGAATTATTAAAATATATTCAATATTTTCCTCGGCAGTAAGAACTGGTAGAAGATTATAGGCCTGAAAGACAAATCCAATATGGTCTCTTCTATAATCTGAGAGTTGGTTACCTGTCATTTCGGTAATATCATTTCCCTTTAACAATACTTTGCCATGAGTGGGGTTATCTAGACCGCTCATAATATTTAAAAGAGTGGTTTTTCCCGAACCAGATGGCCCAATTATGGCAGTAAATTCACCTCTTTTTATTTCAAGATCAACACTTTTAAGAGCGTGAACTAAAACTTGCTTTGTTGCACCAAAATTTTTAGAAACCTTTTTACATTCAAATATATTTTCCATAATACCTCTACATTATTTTTAATGATTTGCTAGGTGAAATCTTAAGCAATTGCCAAATAGGATAAAAACTAATGAGAATTGTGAAAAGGATTAACCCAAGGGGATAAATTATAAATTGCTTAAGAGAAAAGACCATATAGATGGGCTCTCGTAGAGGCACGCTAGCATAGGTAACCCCACCATAATCAACTCCATAATAGGCCAACATCCCACCGAAGATAAACGTTAAAATACTGCCCATTATAATACTTCCAATCGCCAAAGCGATGGATTCAGTAATGATAATGGTAAAAAGAACTTTTTTTCTAGTTCCAATGGCCTGAAGAACTCCAAATTCAAATTTTCTTTCATAAAGTGCCATATATAAAGTATTTATCACCGTAGCGCCTACTAAGATTGCGAGAAATACTGCAAGAAATGCCATGGAGATATCAGTTAATTCAAGGGCCGAATTTAAGGCGGGCATGAGCTCTTTCCAGGTTTCAAAATAGTACGCATCTTTTGGGAATTTCTTTTTATATTCCTCAAAAAGAACAGGTAAATTACTAAGATCATTAAATTTGAGCGCAAATTCATGAATACAGTTCTGACAACCTAACATCTCTTGGGCCCTGCTCAAATTTATGAAGGCCATATGATTATCAAAGGTACTAGAGCCGTATGAAAAAATACCCTTAATACGAAATAGTTCTTGGGATAAGTCTCCACCACCTATAGGAGAGAGAGTAAGTACCACTTTATCCCCTATATCAACTTTAAGTTTATTTGCTAATTTCTTACCAATTAAAATATAAGATTTATCATTTTTTTCAAGATAATCTCCCACGGTAGTGAAAGTTTTAATCCTAGATAAAATGCTTTCATACCTTGGTTTTATTCCAACTAATGAAATTTGCTCTGAACCTTGGGCGGAGGCAATAAGGGCCGAAGAGATGGCCCGAGGAGAGAACCCTTCCAACTTGGTGTCAGAGGAGAGTCTTTTTTCTATTTTCCCCGGGTTCTCGATAACGTACTTTACTTTATTTGTTTTTAAAAATTTTTTGTGATGAATTTGTCCGTGTCCTAAATAATCATCTGTTACAGATCTGATCATGTAGCTTTTCATTCCTAAAATAAAACCATCAGCAATAATTAATGACATGAGACCGATGCCAATCGCGAGAGAGGTTAGGAATGTTCTTCTCTTATTTCGAAAAACATTTCTTATTCCAAGTTTTATTAGGATCAGATTCATTTAATTTGCCCTCATTGCCTCAATAGGAGTTACTCTCGCGGCCATAATCGCGGGATAGAGTGCTACTAAAAGAGTGCTAAAAAGGATAATAGCGGTTGGAATAATAAAGGCCATTGGATCAAGGGTGGTTAGAAGTTCTTCAAAAACAATACCGCCAAATTCAATCTTATCAAATTTTATACCATTAATCGAAAAGTGCCAGTTAATAAAATAGGAAGAAATAAGTCCTCCGAATATTCCAAAGAAACATAGAAGCATTGATTCTATTATTATTTGCCAGAATATATTTTTAGGGCCTGTCCCTATGGCCTTTAAGATACCAAATTCTCTTTTTCTTTCTAAAAAAGACATTAAGATGGTATTTAAAACTCCAATAGCGACTACAATTCCCAGTATGATGTATAAAATAACATTTCCCTTCTTATCTGCCTGCATTCCTTTATAAAATTCTTTTTCTACTTCAAACCAAGGTGCCACGGTGACTTTTTTAGGAACATCATTTTTAAAAACTTCTGCTATCATTTTACTCTTTTCATAATTATCAAGGAGTATAACTAATTTATGTGCCCGTCCTTCCAGGGCCAAAAACTCACTGGCAGATTTTAAATCCATATAGATTTGGAAATTATCAAAGGCACTTTCTTTTAAAATTGCTGATACTGTGAAGTAATCGTTACTAATAGAGCCATCGGCGCCTTGGGCAATAATGGCAATTTTTGAACCCAGTTTTACTTCCAGGATACTTGCTATATTTTTACCTACTAAAATTTCAAATGAGCCAGCAGACTTAAACCACCTACCTTGGTCGATCCTATCTTCTAAGGTAGAGACTTCCTTTTCTTTGTTAATATCTACTGCTGTGATAGATGCCCCTACAGAAGTCTCTTTAAAGGATAAAAGACCACCACTTAAAATTCGAGGGGCCACACCAACGACAGATTTATGTTGTTTTAATTTGTCTATAAGGTCTTTTGTATTATTTATAGTCTTGTAGAGATTGGGTACATCAATAAAATTTTCTTTATAGATTTGAATATGACCTGTTTTTGCTTTGGCAAAGGACTGTATGATTATTCCATAACCGCCCTCTGATAGAGCAACAGAAAAAGACATTAGAGTAAAACCAAGTATCATCATGAAAACCGTTAGAAAGGTTCTTCGTTTTTGACGAAATAGGTTGCGAAAGGAAATTTTAAAAAGCACTCTATTTCCTTTTTTGCAGGTTTTTTCTGCTAAAGATACTTTCTTTAACTTTTGCTTTGAAACTTAAATACTTATAGCGAACTACGGTTTTATGGCCATCTTTATTTAAAGGAATTAATTCCATCACCATGGGAATACTTTTGCCATCGATGATTTGTCTCTCTTTAAACTCCATTTTTCTGATTTTTTTATCTTTTTCATCAAAGTAGAAGACCTTGGTAGGAAGTTCAGTCTTTTTATCCATCTCAACTTCGATTTTGCCCCAAACTGTAACCACATCTTCATTAGGAATTAAGGTGATAAGGTAGTGGTCACCTTTGTCAGAATAAGATGCCTTATAATCTCGACTGTAGCGATACTCTCTAACTAAATCATCATTAGTGAAATCACTACCCATCCAGGAGGCCATCATCATGGAGGAGGGAACCTTTATAATTTTGTTAATTTTGGGGAAGTAGTTCCACATCTCATTTTTTATTTTTAAGGTGGCAACCCCGGCATCTTTTTTAGGAGAGAGAATTTTAATGAAGGTTTTATCTGTCCCTTTAGACCAAGAATCCATTTCCATGGCCCTCTCCCAATGAGGTGTCACTACCTTCATCTCCATCTTTGCAAAGCTCTGCTTACTTCGATAAAGGTCATCAACCTTTGTTAAGAGAGCTTTTAAGTCGATGGCATGGGCCTTAAAAGAAATTAGGAGAAGAGAAAAAAGTAATATTTTCATAGATATTAAAAGTACCACTGTGGAGATAATACGTGAAATAAGGTTCGTTTATTTTGCGAAGCAATGTAACTGAAGAGCTTTTACAATAGGTCGAATCGTTTAGTCAGGTATATGTGTTCTATTGTTAATTATCCTTAGTAAAACTACAATAATATAAAAACAGAATAACTTTTCGGGAGTTACTATGGAGCGTCTTAGGCGAAGTATAATTTTTGTAATATTAGCTATTTTATCAATTCAACTTACTTATGCCAGCTATCAGTGGAGTAGACAAGATGATCCTAGTCTTCTTATTTCAGGATATGAAAAAAAAATGAGCGCTCTACCTAAAGGTGGAAAGCTGAATAAAAAACCTTGGAGTGGTGACTACTGGGCCACTTATCGTGGAGGTATAAGTTATAGGTGGCTTCATAAAACTAATAAGGTTAAATACAAATTTGAAGATCCTTCAAAGTTAACTCAAAACCAAATAAGAGGATTATCCCCAGCAGAAAAGTTTGATTTATATAAGGGGGACTCCAATTGGACTCTGACTAAACTTGAAAGAGATCGAACTCAGGTGATGAGCAATAAAAAAATTGAGAGATGGTGGGGACTTTGTCATGCTTGGGCACCAGCAACGATTTTATATGATTCACCAAATATGATTCAGGTAAAAGGGAAACATGGCCACATCATTCCCTTTTATGCATCTGATATGAAGGCACTCCTGACTTATAATCTTCATTTATTTGGTGGTCAAACCAAAACTTACTTTATGGGAAGTAGATGTAACGTTAGCCTTCCTTGGTATCTGAAACTTCTAACTTTGGATCTTTTGTCTGAGGATCAGTATTTAAGTATGGTTCGTGATGAAAATTGTAATGACATGGACCCTGGAGCAGTTCATCTTGCATTTTCTAATCTACTGGGACTAAAAAAACTTGGGTTTGTAATGGATAAAACTCGAGGTAGTGAAATATGGAATCAAGG